>ENA-UOUL01000085-UOUL01000085.1-bioreactor-metagenome-genome-assembly--contig:-NODE-85-length-144515-cov-8.422063_pt1 | contig 144515 bp, 132 predicted proteins | sample MGYA00249838_ERZ747220 | MGnify/ENA primary metagenome ERZ747220 (study PRJEB28778, sample SAMN05720191) | bioreactor metagenome | isolation source: Anaerobic biogas reactor | place: USA:Washington... | reverse complement strand
CCTACGAGCTCTTTACGCCCAGTAATTCCGGACAACGCTCGCACCCTACGTATTACCGCGGCTGCTGGCACGTAGTTGGCCGGTGCTTCTTCTCCAGGTACCGTCACTTGCGCTTCGTCCCTGGTGAAAGAGGTTTACAACCCGAAGGCCGTCATCCCTCACGCGGCGTCGCTGCATCAGGCTTGCGCCCATTGTGCAATATTCCCCACTGCTGCCTCCCGTAGGAGTCTGGGCCGTGTCTCAGTCCCAGTGTGGCCGGTCGCCCTCTCAGGCCGGCTACCCGTCGTCGCCTTGGTAGGCCATTACCCCACCAACAAGCTGATAGGCCGCGGGCTCATCCTGCACCGAAAAACTTTCCACTTCCCGCCATGCAGCAGGAAGTCATATCCGGTATTAGACCCAGTTTCCCGGGCTTATCCCGAAGTGCAGGGCAGATCACCCACGTGTTACTCACCCGTTCGCCACTAATCCACCCAGCAAGCTGGGCTTCATCGTTCGACTTGCATGTGTTAAGCACGCCGCCAGCGTTCGTCCTGAGCCAGGATCAAACTCTCCGTTAAAGACTCTCGATCAACACCCCGAAGGGCCGATCAGTCATAGACAAAAGAGCCGAATCACTAGCATAAAAACTCAAACTAGCAAAAACACTGACCATCACAGACGGAAGAATGTGACAGTCAGCAACAACCACCCACAAAAGTGGGGTGGTCGCACCAAATAATATTGGCACTGACATTCATCGGCACACTGTTGAGTTCTCAAAGAACACGCACACACGTCGACTCCGGACGGATGTCCGTTATCTCGGGGTGACTGTTCGTTCTCCGCGCCCTCTCGGGAAGCGGTGCGGTCACCAACCCTACCAGAAGATTGACAACCAGTGAAATTCAGGCGCCTTCGTCCAACCTCGTTGTCCCGTACCTCGCGGTCCGGGTCGGTGTCCGTGTCGCTCTGACCTGGAATAAGTTACGCGAGGATGAACCGGAACACCAAATCGCCAGGTCAATGCTGGTTTTGCGCGTTCAGGGCACCCAGTACTTCTCCGCCAGGCGGTGTACGACGGGGTCGTCCTCGCCGACCTGATCGAGAAGCGCCAGATCCGCACGGATATCCATCAGGCGGGGATCGTCGCCTTCCGCGTCGGCGACCGGTCGCCCGCCGTCCTCACCACGTTGCCGGAGAATCTTGTCCCGCACACGTGCCTTCAGCGACTCGCTCATGTATCGAGCATGGTCGCCGGCGCCCGAGTTGTCGAGGACTCGTTGTCGGGGGTTCGGGCGGCCCTCGACCCGTCACCGATCGTCGCGGTTCCGGAACACCCGGATCGCGGTCGGAAGGACCACGATCAACGCTCCGACGATCAGGATCAGGGAGAAGATCTCCATCAACATGCCTCCATCATCCACGAATCACCCATCGGTTTCGACGATGCGTGAGAGCGCGTGAGGGAAGGAGAGGGTCGGTCACCGTAGATCCGCCGTGCCCGATCGCATCGGGTCCGGGAACGGGGAAGGCCCCCACCCGTCTGTTCGGGTGGAGGCCTTCCCTGTTGGAGCTGCCTGAGAGAATCGAACTCTCGACCTTTTCATTACGAGTGAAATGCTCTACCGACTGAGCTAAGGCAGCGTGCCGTTCGGCGTCCGAAGTCTAGCCGACACCCCCCCACTCGACGCAAACCGGCACGGTGATCAGCGAAAAGCCCCGCTGAGACGCGCGGCCATCGCCGCGAGCGCGAACCTCGGCTTGACGTTGCGGTCGAGTGCCTCGCGGCATTCGAGGATCGCTTCGATGCAGTCGAGAAGCCGTTCGGGACGGGTACGCGACGCCAGATCGAGTGCCCGCTCCGCCATGTCCGGGTGGTTCGGCGTCGTCGAAGCTCCGAACGAGCACGCCAATGCATCGCGGTACAGCCCGGCGAGGTCGACGAGGGCGCGGTCCATGATGTCGCGTTGTGTGCGGGTCCGGCGCGTCTTCTGTGTCTTCTCGAGCTCCTTGAGCATCCCCGCGGATCCGCGGAGTGCACCTGCGGCACCCTTGCCGGTTCCACCACCGCCCAGCGCGATCTTCAGTTCTTCGAGCTCTCGCTCGTCGCGGGCGGCACTGACGGCCGCGGTCTCGGCCTCGGCACGCGTCCCCAGATCATCCACCCCGCTGTAGGTCGTCGCGGGGCGAAGGACGTCGTAGGCCAGCCCGAGCGCGCGTTTCCTGTTCTCGCGCGCCGTCTCGTCGGTGGCGAATCGGCGAGCCCTCCCCACATGACCGCCGCTGACGGACGCTGCCCACCGCGCCGCGCGCTCGTCGATGCCGTCAACGGTGCGGAGCACTCGGGTGATCGCGTCGACGGAAGGGGTGACGAGGCCGATGTGCCGACACCTCGACCGCAGCGTCACGGAGATGTCCTCCGGATCGACGGAGGGTGCGCACAGCAGGAACACCGTGCGCTTGGACGGTTCCTCGACCGACTTGAGCAGGGCGTTCGCGGCTCCCTCGGTGAGCCGGTCGGCGTCCTCGACCACGACCACCTGCCACCGTCCGGTGGTGGGCTGCATGGACGCGACCTGCACGATGTCGCGGATCTCCTTGACGACGATGGTCAGCCCCTCGGGAACGACGCGGCGCACGTCCCCGTGGGTTCCGGCCATCGTGGTGGTGCAGGCATGACAACTCCCGCACCCGGGCATGTCGGGATCGGTGCACTGGAGTGCCGCTGCGAAGCACAGCGCCGCGATCGATCTCCCGGACCCGGGAGGACCCGTGAACAGCCACGAATGTGTCATGGCGGACCCCGGCTCGCCGGTGCGCGCGGCGGTTGCAGCGGCAACGAGTTCGGCCTCGACATCACGCTGACCGACGAGACGATCGAAGACACCCGGCATGAGGCCCAGCGTAGCGACGGGCTCGGACAACCCATCCGGGTGTCCGGAACGACCCGGACTCGGCACGGTGGCTCGTCACCTCGATGCAGGCACCGGGAGTTCTCTCCCGTCCTGCGCGTCCGCTCCTACTCGTCGGTGGCCTTCTTCGCGGCGGCCTTCTTGGCCGTCGTCTTCTTGGCCGTCGTCTTCTTGGCCGTCGTCTTCTTCGCCGTCGTCTTCTTCGCCGTCGTCTTCTTCGCCGTCGTCTTCTTCGCCGCCGTCTTCTTCGCCGCCGTCTTCTTCGCCGCCGTCTTCTTGGCGGTCTTCTTCGCCGGACCCCGCGCGCGACGATCCGCGAGCAGTTCGGACGCGCGTTCGTCGGTGATCGTGCCGACTTCGTCGCCCTTTCGCAGGCTCGCGTTGGTCTCGCCGTCGGTGACATACGGACCGAATCGGCCGTCCTTGATCACCATCTGCTTCTCGCTGACGGGATCGACGCCGAGTTCCCGCAGGGGCGGTGTCGCAGCGGCCTGGCGCCCCCGTCGTTTCGGCTCGGAGTAGATCTTCAGCGCCTCGTCGAGCGTGACCGTGAACATCTGTTCCTCGGTCGCCAGCGATCGCGAATCGGTTCCCTTCTTCAGGTACGGGCCGTAGCGCCCGTTCTGAGCGGTGATCTCGTTGCCGCTCTCGGGGTCGACACCGACGACGCGCGGCAACGAGAGCAGTTTCAGCGCGTCCTCGAGGGTGACGGTCGCGATGTCCATCGACTTGAGCAGCGACGCGGTCGGCGGCTTCGGGCCGGCCACCTTCTTCGCGGCCTTCTTCGCCGGAGCCTTCTTCGCCGCCTTCTTCGCGGCGGTCTTCGTTGCCGTCGTCGCGCTGCCGTTGACGCCGTCGACCTCGCCCACCGGTACGGGCGTGACGTCGGGTTCCGGCTCGGGTTCGGGTTCGGGCAGCAACTCCGTCACGTACGGACCGAAGCGACCCTCCCGCGCGACGATGCGATTGCCGGTGACCGGGTTGGTGCCCAGCACCCGACCTTCCTGCGGAGTCGAGAACAGCTTCTCCGCGTATTCGAGAGTCAGTTCGTCGGGCGGTAGATCGTCGGGGAGGTTCGCGCGCTGCGAGATCGGATCGCCGTCCGGATCGTCGGGGTCGACGACCATGCGCTCCAGGTAGGGGCCGAACCGGCCCACCCGAACGTGGATCTCCCGGCCCTGCTCGTCGTCGAACAACCGGATGGAGTTGATCTCGCGGGCATCGATGTCCTCGAGGTTCTCTCCGACGAGCTTCTTGAGTCCGCCCTGGCGGGCCACCGAATCCTCTGCGCCGTGGTCGCCACCGAAGTAGAACCGCGACAACCAGTCGCTGCGTTGTTCGTGGCCGGCGGCGATCTCGTCGAGATCGTCCTCCATGCCCGCGGTGAAGTCGTAGTCGACGAGCTGCGCGAAATGCGCCTCGAGCAGTCCGATGACGGCGAACGCCACCCATGACGGAACCAGCGCGCTACCGCGCTTGTAGACGTAGCCGCGATCGAGGATCGTCTTGATGATCGACGCATACGTCGACGGCCGGCCGATGCCCAGTTCTTCGAGGGTCTTGATCAGGCTCGCCTCGGTGTAGCGGGCCGGCGGGTTCGTGGAGTGCCCGTCCGGGTCGAGTTTCGTCGCGGTGACCGCGGCCCCCTCACCCAGGTTCGGCAGTCGGGATTCGGCGTCGTCGGACTGGCCACCGGCCTCCTCGTCGACGCTCTCCACGTACGCCTCGAGGAACCCCGGGAAGGTGATCGTGCGGCCCGATGACGAGAAGGTGCACTTCTCGCCCGTCCCCGCGGTACCCGTGATCCGAATGGTCAGGGTGGTGCCGCGCGCGTCCGCCATCTGCGAGGCGACCGTGCGCTGCCAGATCAGTTCGTAGAGCCTGTACTCGTCGGCGTCCAGACGCGAATGCAACTCGCCCGGAGTGGCGAAGACGTCGCCCGCGGGCCGGATCGCCTCGTGGGCTTCCTGCGCGTTCTTGACCTTGCGGGTGTACTGGCGGGGTGTGGCGTGCACGTACTCTGCGCCGTACAACTGGGTGGCCTGCGACCGGGCCGCAGCGATCGCCGACTCCGACAGGGTCGTCGAGTCGGTACGCATGTATGTGATGTAGCCGTTCTCGTACAGGCGTTGCGCGATGCGCATCGTGCGCTCCGACGAGAACCGCAGCTTGCGGCCCGCCTCCTGCTGCAGCGTCGACGTCATGAACGGCGCGTACGGCTTGCGTGTGTACGGTTTGCTCTCGGCCGACGACACCGTCAGGTCGGCACCGGCGAGTGCCTCCGCCAGCCTCCGCGCGTACGCCTCGTCGAGTACGACGACTCCGGTGGATTTCAGTTTGCCGTCGGGACCGAAATCGCGGCCCGCTGCGACACGTGCACCGTCGACGGACACCAGACGTGCACCGAACGACCGGGGGCTCGCGTCGGCACCGGCGTCCATCGTCGCGGCGATGTCCCAGTACTCGGCGGACCGGAACGCCATGCGTTCGCGTTCGCGACGGACGATGACGCGGGTGGCGACGGACTGCACGCGGCCTGCGGACAGGCGCGGCATGACCTTCTTCCACAGCACGGGGCTGACCTCGTAGCCGTACAGCCGGTCGAGGATGCGGCGTGTCTCCTGGGCGTCGACCAGGTCGTTGTCGAGGTCACGGGTGTTCGCCGCGGCCGCCCGGATGGCCGGTTCGGTGATCTCGTGGAACACCATCCGGCGCACCGGCACCTTCGGTTTGAGTGTTTCCAGGAGGTGCCAGGCGATGGCTTCACCCTCGCGGTCGGGGTCGGTGGCGAGGTACAGCTCGTCGGCGTCCTTCAGGAGCGACTTGAGCTCGGTGACCTTCGACTTCTTGTCCGGGCTGACCACGTACAGCGGCTCGAAGTCGTGGTCGACGTCGACACCGAGGCGCGCCCACGACTCGCCCTTGTACTTCGCGGGGACGTCGGCCGCGCCGCGCGGCAGGTCCCGGATGTGCCCGACGGATGCCTCGACGACGTAGTTCCGTCCGAGGTAGGGCGCGATCTTCTTCGCCTTGGTCGGGGATTCGACGATGACGAGCCGACGCGTGCCCGACGTGTCGTCCGACGTGCTCTTCTCCCGTGCTGCCACCGTGCCGCCCGAACCTTCCCTGTTCGCTGCCATGTCCTGCTCTTCCGAAGACATGTATACCGACCTGTTCCCCCGACGCGGTCACACACAGGGTCGCACACCCGGAGCCGGCGGCTCGTCACATGTGGCGCTCAGGGTGCTGTTCGTGTGGCCAGATCGCGCGTGCGGCGGGGTCGTCCGGTGGTGCACCGAGACGCTCGGCGAGATGCCCGAGCCTGCGCGCACCCGATACCCACAGGCCCGGTCTCCCGTCGTGCGGGCTCACGAGGGTGGGTGCGATCCCGGCGCGCATCAGGGCGCGTGCCAGGGACGGAAAGGTCGCCGGGGATTCTGGGTCGAGGCCGAGGACGTACCGCACACCGTCCACCTCCATGTGTCCGGACGCGACGAACCACAGCCGAAGCGCCCCGGGACCCGGAACCCAGTCGTCGGGCACGTGTTTGGTGCCGTCACGGGTCCACCTGTCCACGAGCGCGACGAGCGATGCCGCCGGCTCGGTGTGCACGCGGAGGCCGTCCGGTTCGGTCGTGATGACCGAGGTCACCCCGAGCGCCCCGAGTCGACGAGTGATCTCGGACGCCCGCCAGGGCGCATCGACCGTCACGGTGAGTACCGCGCCGTCCGCGGTGAGGGCCACCGTGGCCGGTGCGGCGAGGAGACCGCCGATGTCGGGCAGCGCCGGAGGGACGGAGTCGACGCCGGCGAAGGACGGATGGTTCACGTTTCCACCTCCCACCGTTCCCGGTGCGGGCGGGCGCCTCGTGCCGGTGGACGCCGCCCGAAATACACATCGTCCCCCATCACCGGCAGTGACAGGGGACGATATGGAGTGTGTGGGGTCCGAAGTCCCCGGTACTCGTGTCGAGCGCCTCGAATCAGAGCGCGCGCACACCGGTGGCCTGGGGGCCCTTCGTGCCCTGGCCGACCTCGAACTCGACGCGCTGGTTCTCCTCGAGGGTGCGGAAGCCGCTGCCCTGGATCTCGGAGTAGTGAACGAACACGTCGGCGGAGCCGTCCTCGGGAGCGATGAAGCCGAAGCCCTTCTCCGCGTTGAACCACTTCACAGTGCCCTGTGCCATGCTTTTCCTTCTCTTTCTTACACCGGATTCGACGAACCGCCGGTGAGCGGTCCGCCAGGTCCCGGTTCCGACCGCTGTACTTCTCGAGTCCCCCACTGGAAGAGCTAAAGCACCGCGCTCGCAACCATCGATCCTGCGAGCGTGCACTTTCTCAAGTCACCGAACACAGAAGCTGCGACCGGTGTCAGTCAATCACGTTCCGGACGGCCGCAACAGTAGGAACGGCACAATCGTGCCGAAAATCCGATCTTGTAAGTCCCGTCGGTAGCATTACCCACGGGTACGCGTTGCACCCATGTTACGTCGCGGCGGGCACGGCCCGCACCGAAACCGACCCCGGAGTCCCCGTGACCAGCTCGTCCCGGCCCCACCTCGGCGGCGACCCGCACCCGGGCTACGGACGCGCCCTGCTCGACCGGGTCCTCGCGGGAACCCCGGACGACGAACACCCCCTCACTCACAGCCGGGAACGACCCGCCCGGCCCGCCCGGCACGCCGACTGGCCGGACTGGGCCGCGCCGAGTGTCGTCGACGCACTCCGCGCCACCGGCGTGCGACGCCCCTGGACACACCAGGTCGAAGCCGCCGACCACGCCGCATCCGGTCGGCACGTGGTCGTGTCCACCGGCACCGCGTCGGGCAAGTCCGTCGCCTACCAGCTACCGGTTCTGACCGCGCTCGCCACCGATCCGCAGGCGACCGCCCTCTACCTGTCGCCGACGAAGGCTCTCGGTGCCGACCAGCTGCGCGCCGTCACGGAACTCACCGCCGAGTCCGGACCGGCCGGGGTCCATCCCTGCGCCTACGACGGGGACACATCGACCGATCTGCGACGCTGGGCCCGCAGCCACTCCCGCTGGGTGTTCACCAACCCCGACATGCTGCACCGCGCGCTGCTCCCCGGGCACGAACGGTGGGCGCGGCTCTTCCGCCGACTCCGGTACGTCGTCGTCGACGAGTGCCACGCCTACCGCGGCGTGTTCGGATCACACGTCGCCCTGGTGCTGCGCCGACTGCGCCGCGTCGCCGCGCACCACGGCTCCGATCCCGTCTTCGTCCTCGCGTCGGCCACCACCGCCGAACCCGGTGTCGCCGCCACCCGGCTGATCGGCGCCCCCTGCCGCGAGGTGACCGTCGACGGCTCCCCGCGCGGACCCGGCACCGTCGCGATGTGGGAACCACCGCTGCTGCGCGACGTCACCGGTGAACACGGGGCTCCGGTACGCCGGTCCGCGGGCAGCGAAGCCGCCCGGATTCTCGCCGACCTGGTCGTCGAAGGCGCGCGCACCCTCGCGTTCGTACGGTCCCGGCACGGTGCCGAACTCACCGCCCTCGGCGCGCGCGAACTGCTCGCCGACGCCGCGCCCGACCTGGTGGAGCGTGTCGCCGCGTACCGCGCCGGCTACCTCGCCGAGGATCGTCGCGCACTCGAGGAATCCCTCGACGACGGGCGACTGCTCGGCGTCGCCACCACCAACGCACTCGAACTCGGGGTCGACATCGCCGGACTCGACGCCGTGGTCGTCGCCGGATTTCCCGGCACCGTCGCCTCGTTCCGCCAGCAGGCCGGACGCGCCGGCAGACGCGGCCAGGGCTCCCTGGTCGTGCTCGTCGCCCGCGACGACCCGCTCGACACATACCTGGTCCACCACCCCGGTGCGCTGCTCGACCGACCCGTCGAAGGGGCCGTCATCGACCCGACCAACCCGTACGTGCTCGGACCACAGTTGCTGTGCGCCACCCTCGAGGTGCCTCTGTCCGACACCGAGGTCGACGCGTTCGACGCCCGTGACGTGCTCGCCGACCTCGCCGCACGCGGCCTGGTCCGGCATCGCCCCCGCGGCTGGTTCGCCGCACCCGACACGCATCCGCACTCGGATGTCGACATCCGCGGCGGAATCGGGCACCAGGTGGCGATCGTCGAGGGTGACACCGGTCGGATGCTCGGCACCGTCGAAGCCGGACGCGCACCCGCCACCGTGCATCCGGGTGCGGTACACCTGCACCGCGGGGAGAGCTTCATCGTCGACGAACTGCACCTCGACGACGGTGTCGCCCTCGTCCACGCCGAGGATCCGGACTGGTCGACGTGGGCGCAGGAGATCACCGACATCACGGTGACCTCCGTCGACGACCGCCGCGACCACGGCGCCGTCACGGTCGCGTATGCGCACGTCGAGGTGACCCACCGGGTGGTCGCCTATCTACGGCGGCTGCCCACGGGGGAGGTCCTCGACCGAACCGAACTCGACATGCCGGAGCACACCCTGCCGACCCGCGCGGTCGTGCTCACCGTCGACCCGGCGGTGCTCGACCGCATCGGACTCACCCCCGATCGCGTGCCCGGCACGCTGCACGCCGCCGAACACGCGGCGATCGGGTTGCTCCCCCTGATCGCCACGTGTGATCGCAGCGACATCGGCGGCGTGTCCACCGATCTGCACGCCGACACCGGGTTGCCCACCGTGTTCGTCCACGACGGACAACCCGGCGGTGCCGGGTTCGCCGAACGTGGCTTCGAGCGGATCGCCGAGTGGCTCACCGCCACCCGTGACGCGGTCGCCGCGTGCGGCTGCGCCACGGGATGTCCGTCGTGCGTGCAGTCCCCCAAGTGCGGGAACGGCAACGACCCCCTCGACAAGGCCGGTGCGATCGCGCTGCTGACGGCGGTACTCGACGAGATCGGCGGATGCTGAGCCCGTCGTCATCCGCGCGCGGGACCGGCCCGCGCGATCGCTGTTGCGTCGCGTCCACCGAACACCGGCGACGTCGGTGCCGCGGTCTCGACCACCGCATCCCACCCGCGGATCTCGCAGCGCACCACCCGCACCCGCATTCGCCCGGCGACCGCGTCTGCGCGCGTGCACGCCGACATCGCACCGCGGTCGAGGGCGGCAGCGACCGCGAGCGCCGCGAGATCCGCGGCCGCCTGCGCCCGGTGCCGGGTGGCCACCACGCTGCCCGCGTGGACGACGAGCGCGGCCACCACCGTGAGCGCCGCCATCACCGCACACCCGACGATGCTCGCAGCACCCCGGTCGTCACCCCGCGTCGCCGACGACCGCGTCACCGTTCACCTCCGGTTCCACCGCGGCGACCGCATCGGCGGTCAACGTCACCATCGGCAGCAGCGGCCCGTCGACGGTGACGGTCGCAACGACCAGGTCACCGTCGGTCCGTACCTCGATGCTCGCGCCGCTGGGTGCGACCCGGGCGGCCACCTCGACCGCCCGGGTCCCGTCACCACGCGCGGCGAGCCGGGCCGCTTCCCTCGCGGCGTCCTGGCATCGCACCTGATGCGACACACTCAGCACCGCACCGAGACACAACACGAGTACCGCCACGATCGACGCCGACGCGAACGCCGCCTCGACGGTGACGCCCCCGGCGTCGTCCCGCAACCGTCGCATCACACCGAGGTGTTGAGTGCGCGCTCGACGATGCCGGTCAATGCCGACACGATGCTGTCGCCGGTGACGACGGTGTACAACACCGCGCCGAACGCCGCCGCGGCGATCGTGCCGATGGCGTACTCGGCAGTGGACATGCCGTCGTCGTCCACGACACTCCCCACGATGCGACGCGTGAACTCCGCCGGCACCTTTCCGGAACCGAATCCGATGAACACGATCCACCTCCCTTCCCCTGTCGACACGGACGGTCCGTGTCGACTCACAGCAACCCCGCTCCGAGGACGTCCCCGGCGAGGCCGACAACGACCGGCACGATGCCGAGGCATACGAATGCCGGCAGAAAACACAACCCGAGTGGACCGCTGACGAGCACCCCTGCCCGTTCGATGTCCGCGGCCACACGGTCCTCGTTCTCCGCTCGACGTCGCACCGCGAGTTCTGCGACGCTCTCCGACAGGGGCGCACCGGATCTCGCGGAACGGCGTGCTGCCCGCGCGAAGTCGACGAGCGGGCCGTCGTCCACGTCACCCCACGCGTCCGCGGGGTCGGCGCCGAGCTTGAGCCGGTCGGCGCCGAGTCGCAACGCCGCCGCCAGTTCGGTCGGCGCCGAACCGGCGACCACCTCGGCCGCGGCCGCCGTGGGCATGCCCGCGCGCAGACACGCGGCGAACAGATCGAACGATGCGGCGACGGCGTGCGGGTCGGGCGCATCGATCGACGCGGTCGACGCGGGTGTCGCGACCGTGTCGACCGCGACACGCAGTCGTCGCGACGCAGTCTCCGGCAGCAGACACAGCGCGGCGGCGAGACACAGTGGCACCGCGGGGCCGATCGTCGACACGATCACCTGCCCACCCGCGCCGCGATGTGGTCGCTCCAGAGCAGACCCGCACAGGTCAGGCACGTCCCGAGGACCAGCAGAATCGTTCCGGGTCCGTCACCGAGGAGCACGTCCACCGGGTCGGCGCCCATGAGTTCACCGAGGACCACGCCGAGCCCGGGGAGCGCGGCCAGCACCGTCGCGGTCGCGCGGGCACCGGCGAGCCCCGCCTCGGTGCGGGCGCGCACGCGCATTCGGGCCGCGAGATCCGCGCGGGCGGCGTCGAGGAGTTCGGCCAGTGCGAGTCCGTGCTCGTCGGACACCGACCACGCATCGGCCACCCTCGTCAGGCTCTCCCCGATTCCCGAGGGGTCGGATCCTGCTGCGGCGGCACGGAACCCTTCCGACGCGGAACCACCGAGCCGTGCGCGCGCCGCGGCGCTCCGGAATGCGTCCGAGGCCGGTCCGGTCGTGTCCCGACAGGCCGTGTCGCACGCGTCCGCGGGATGTGCGCCCACCCGCAGTTCGGCGACGACCGATTCGAGTCCGGTCATCAACATGCGGCGGTCGACGGCGATCCGGGTGACGCGGCGATTCCGTCGGCGGCGCAGCAGCACGGTCGCGGCGAGGACGGCCGTCGTGAGGGCCGGTCCGGCCCCGAGGAACACCGCGGCGGTCACCGCTGCCACCGCAAGTACGGTGTCGCGTTGCGAATCGCGGTGCGCGACACCGACCGGGACGGTTCGCGACGATCCGATCCGTGACCGTGTGATCCGTTCGGCAGCACCGGATCCGGGTGCGATGAGCACAGCCGCGGCGAGGCACAGCATCGGTGCGGTCATCGCGAGTTCTCCCGCCGCTGGAGCAGGGCCTCGAGGCGGGCGGCGCCGGGGCCGGGACCATCGGTGAGGGTCCATGCGGGGACGACGGCCACTCCCGCCGACGGATCACGTTCGACGAGCCCTATCTCGACGAGCCTCCTTGCGCCACCGGGGTTTCGGTGCACGTGCAGGATCACCTGGACGGCAGCGACCAGTTGACTGTGCAGGGCTGCGCGGTCGAGTCCGCCGAGCGCCGCCAATGCCTCGAGCCGCGCCGGTACCTCGTCGGGTGCGTTCGCGTGGACGGTGCCGGCTCCCCCGTCGTGGCCGGTGTTGAGGGCGGTCAGCAGATCGACGACCTCGCCGCCGCGTACCTCTCCGACGACGATCCGGTCGGGCCGCATCCGAAGGGCCTGCCGGACGAGGTCGCGCACGGTGACCTCCCCGACGCCTTCGACGTTGGGTGCCCGCGCGACGAGCCGCACCACGTGGGGATGGTCGGGAACGAGTTCGGCGGCGTCCTCCACGCACACGATGCGTTCGCCGGGGTCGACCGCGCCGAGCAGCGCGGCCAGGAGCGTGGTCTTGCCGGCACCCGTTCCACCGACGACGAGGAACGCCAGGCGGGCCCGGACGGTGCGGAGCAGCAGCCGGTATGCGTCGGGGTCCACGGCTCCGCGGTCGCGGAGCGCCTCGAGCCCCTGCGTTGCCGGGCGCAGCACCCGCAGCGACAGGCAGGTGCCGCCCTGCGCGACCGGTGCGAGCACCGCGTGCAGGCGCACCCCGAACTGCCCGTGGCCGGGCAGGCGACCGTCGACCCAGAGTTGGGCGTCGTCGAGGCGGCGCCCCGCGAACAGGGCGAGGCGCTGAGCGAGCCGGCGCACGGCGGCTTCGTCCGGAAAGGTCACGGTGGTCGGTTCGAGACCGTGACCGCGGTCCACCCACACGCGGTCGGGTGCGGTGACGAGCACATCGGTGACGTCCGGGTCGGCGAGCAACACCTCGAGGGGGCCCGCACCGGTGAGTTCCGTCTGCAGGTGGCGCAGAGCCGCGAGGAGATCCGAGTCTCCGAGCACACCGCCGGCCTCGGCGCGCAGCGCCGCCGCGACACGCGCGGGCGTGGGTTCGCCGGGTTCGGCGGCGAGCCGGTCGCGGACCCGGTCGAGCAGGGCCGCGCCGACCACGGAGGACGTTTCGGTGGTCATGCCGCGCGTCCCACCGGGTCGTGGCCGAGTGTGTCGAGCACGGCGGCTGCGGCGGCGAGCAGCGGCGACCGTCGACGCAACCGGAGTCCGCCGCGTTCGAGTGATTCCGCAAGTCCCGGCTGCGGACGCATCGCGGCGAGCAACGGGAGCCCGGTGACGTCGGCGACGTCGACGGCGCGCAGCCCGCCGGGTGCGGGGCCGCGCACCACGATGCCGGCCTCGGTGGTGCGGTCGACGAGCCAACCGGCCGCCCGCACAGCGGACAGTGCGGCACCGACCCGGGCCTGGGTGACGATCACGGTGAGGTCGGCGGCGTCGACGGCGGTGTCGGCGAGTTCGCCGAAGGACCGGCCGACGTCGCAGACCACGGTGGCACCGGCTCCGCGTGCGGCATCGAGGACGGCGGCGAGCGCCGGGGCACCGGGTGCTCCGGACCCGGGCTCACCGGAGAGGACACCGAGTCGCGGGGTCCACCGGGGGACGGCGTCGAGGAGCGCGCGGGCGGAGATTCTGCCGCTGTCGACGGTCAGTCCGGGCCACCGGACGCCGGGACGCTCCTCGAGGCCGGCGAGGACGTCGAGGCCGGCACCGAACGGGTCGGCATCGACGAGCAGTGCGGTGGCGGCGCGGTCGAGTGCGGCCGTCCACGCGAGTGCCGCGGCCAGGGTGGACGCGCCCGCACCGCCTGCGCCTCCGACGACGGCGATGACCGTGCCGGTGTCGCGCGAGGGTTCGGCCGCCGCCGCGAGGACGGCGAGCAGTTCGACTTCGTCGTCGGGTAGTCCGAGGACGTGTTCGGCTCCGATCGTGGCTGCGGCCTGCCAGTCGGCGAGACCGGCGGCACCGGCACAGACCAGGACGATGCCGGCGCGACGGGGCAGGGTGTCGGCGCACGCGACCGCGGTGCCGCTGTCGACGACGATCACCGGTGCGTCCAGCCACCGGCGGCGGGGCACGGGCGGCGCGGTTTCGCCGAGTGTGCGGTCGGCTGCGGCGGCGACCCGGCGGAGTCCGTCGAGCAGTGCGTCGTCGCCGACGAGCGCGAGGATGTCGTTCATGGCGTCCAGGGTGCGCTGCCGACGGATCGTCGAATGGGGTCGGAGGCGGCTTTCGACGGGTCCTGTGGATGAATCGGGGGCCTGTGGACAACTCGGGTCCGCGGGGTGTCGGTGCGACGGTGCGCCGGACACGCTCGGGCATAATGTCGCGCTTCGTCGGGGGTGACGACCGGATCGGGCGCAGGCGCGCCGAACCCCCGGAATCCGCATCGGAAGAGAGGACGACCCTCGCCAGGGGGGGAGGAGGCGAGGGTCGTCGGCGTTCAGCCCCGGGGGGTCGGGCTGAACACGACCTGGATGAATCCAGGCGTCACTGATACTACACCGGCCATGCAGGTTGTTTGCAAGTTCAAGTAGTCATTGCGTGTGCAGTGTCGTGAAACCACCCCGGACGGCCACAGGTCACACCGGGGACACGACCGGCACCGCGACACATACGAGCGGACCTTCCGGCCCTATGGTGATGCTCGTGACGGACGCGACCTCCGGACGCATCGCAGCGTTCTTCGACCTGGACAAGACGATCATCGCCCGGTCGAGCATTCTCGCGTTCAGCCGACCCTTCTTCCACGAGGGCCTGCTGGATCGCCGGACGCTGCTCACGAGCAGCTACGCGCAGCTGCTGTACGTGCTGACGGCAGCGGACCACGATCGTGTCGACCGGATGCGGGAGCACATCGCACGGATGTGCGCGGGGTGGGACGTCGAGCAGATCCGGTCGATCGTGGCGGAGACCCTCGACGAGGTGGTCATGCCGCTGGTGTTCGCGGAGGCGCGGGATCTGATCGCCGATCATCGCAGCCGGGGGCACGACGTGATCATCGTGTCGGCGTCCGGGGAGGAGATCGTCGCACCGATCGCGCGGGCCCTCGGTGCCACCCGCGGAGTGGGGAGCCGGATGCGCATCGTCGACGGCCGCTACACGGGCGAACTCGACTTCTACTGCTTCGGCGAGACGAAGGCCGCGGCGGTCGCGGACCAGGCGCGTCTCCACGGCTACGATCTGGCACTCGGTTACGCGTACTCGGATTCGATCACCGACGTACCGATGCTGAGGTCCGTCGGACACGCCCGCGCGGTCAACCCTGATCGGGCGCTACGGCGCTACGCAATCGAGAATGACTGGCCGGTAATGACTTTCGAACGCCCCGTCCCGTTGACCCGGAGTCTCCGGAGACCGGAACGGGCGCTGCCCGCCCTCGTGGCGGCGCTGTCGGCGACCGTGGCACTCGTCGGCGCGACGATGTACGTGATGGGTCGCAGACGGGCCTGATCACCCGACCACGTGCCTTCCGTCGCACTCCGGAACTGGGTCTTGCCGAGTCCGAATCCACGGGGTACAAATGAGTTACGGAAGAACGGAAGGCCAAGAGCGAATCGGAAGAGAAGGTTCGATCTCCCGACCGGTCTTCCCAGCACGGGAACCGAGTACCCACGCGGAGCCAATGCCACTATAAGGGCGAAAGCGTTGTGGGCTTGCGAGTTCCGGGTTTTCGTGAGGCGAGCGCCTCGCACCCGTTGCGAGGAACGAACCTACGATACGCGGATCATCGCCGAGGCCGTTGACACACAACCACTATTGCACGCATGGTAACGCGGCCCCCCGTGCTGGCGGGTGGTGACGTCGACGCAGGTCGACGGGGCCACCCGCTTTTGCGTACCCGGTCCAGCATGTACCGACGAACGGAGAGTCGGCCCGGTAATTCGGTGCGGGTCAGTAGTTTCCGCGAGTCAGGAACGTCAGCGGATCAGGATGCACCGCCGAATGCCTCGGCGATGGACATCGCCTCCCGCGCTCCCGCCTCCAACGCATCGCAGCATCGGATCACCCAGCTTCCGACCCCCGCCTCGGTGCCCGACGCGAATCCGTCGATCCCGTCGCGGTACGCCTGCGGGCGCCGCATCCACGTCACCTCGGGGACCCCCAGATTGTGGGTGTCCAGTCCGCTGGCGACGCACACCAACCGCGATGCTGCACGGGCCACGACACCGTCACCGATCCCGAACGGACGGAGCGCGCAGAGCTCGCCGTGCACGATCGCCGCCAGCACCGGAGCCGGCGCCTTCGTGCCCCCGGTGACGAGCTGCGCGAGCCCGTCGAGTCGCTCGGCCACCCCGGGTGCCGACCGGGGACGCCCGAGGAGTTCCGCATCGTCGACCAGATCGGCCGCTGCCAGCAGATGCAGCCGCGCCAGTGCCTGCAGCGGTGCCCGCTGCCACGTGGACACCTGGATCCCCAACGCATCGCCGTCGAGAGCCTGCGCCACCCGCAACGCCCCCGACAGGATCGGGTCTCCGGTCTCCCCGGGCGGAGGTAGTTCGGTGGAACCACCGTCGATCGCGGCGGACGCACGCGCGGCCCGGACCGACGCCTCCGCTGCGGTGTTCGGCCAGCCACGCCGGTTGGTGCGGTGGCGGTGGACCTCGGCGATCGCATCGCGCGCGCGGTCGGACGCGGCACGCACGCCGGGAAGATCGAGCAGGGGCTGGAGCGGATCGGTCACGGCCCGACGGTACCGGCCATCGGGATGCAGCGGTTCGGGCAGGTCCATTCACCGCACCCACCGACCACACGTCGCGCCGGAACGACCCTTCGGCGCAAGTGACCAGGTTGCAGCCCGATGCAACGGTGCGATCCGCGTCACAGGTGACTACGCTCACTGGGGCCAGAATGTTTGCGTCAACCGGAAAGAGGCCCCGCATCATGACGAGCGCAGCCCAGGACCACGAACAGCAGGTGTTCCCCCCGAGCCCGGAGTTCGCCGCGACCGCCAACGCCGGTCCCGAGCTCCAGGCCGCGGCCGACGCCGACCGCCTCGCGTTCTGGGCCACCCAGGCGCAGCGACTCGACTGGGCCACACCGTTCACCGAGGTCCTCGACTGGTCCGATGCACCCGTGGCGAAGTGGTTCGTCGGCGGCAGGCTCAACGTCGCCTACAACTGCGTCGACCGTCACGTCGAAGCCGGCAACGGTGACCGCGTCGCCATCGCATTCGAAGGCGAACCCGGCGACAGCCGGTCCCTGACCTACAACGACCTGCTCGCCGAGGTCTCCCGGGCCGCCAACACCTTCACCGAGCTGGGCCTCGTGGCCGGCGACCGTGTCGCCATCTACATGCCGATGATCCCCGAAGCGATCATCACGATGCTCGCCTGTGCCCGCCTCGGCCTGACCCACTCCGTGGTCTTCGGTGGCTTCTCCGCGACCGCGCTGCGCTCCCGCATCGACGACGCCGAAGCGAAACTGCTGGTCACCGTCGACGGCCAGTGGCGCCGCGGTGCCCCCGCGCCCCTGAAGACCGCCGCCGACGAGGCCGTCACCGGCGCCGAATCCATCGAACACGTCCTGGTCGTCCGCCGCACCGGCATCGACGTCGACTGGACCGACGGCCGGGACCTGTGGTGGCACGAGACGGTCGAGACGGCCTCCCCGACACACACCCCCGAGGCTTTCGACGCCGAACACCCCCTGTTCATCCTCTACACGTCCGGCACCACCGGAAAGCCCAAGGGCATCGTCCACACCTCCGGCGGCTATCTCACCCAGGCCGCGTACACCCACCACTACGTCTTCGACCACAAACCCGGCCAGGACGTGTACTGGTGCACCGCCGACATCGGCTGGGTCACCGGACACTCCTACATCGTGTACGGGCCGCTGGCCAACGGCGTCACCCAGGTCGTGTACGAGGGCACGCCCAACTCCCCGAACGAGCACCGCCACTTCGAGATCATCGAGAAGTACGGCGTGTCGATCTACTACACCGCGCCCACCCTCATCCGCACGTTCATGAAGTGGGGTCGGGAGATCCCCGACGCCCACGACCTGTCCTCGATCCGGTTGCTCGGCAGTGTCGGGGAACCGATCAACCCGGAGGCCTGGCGTTGGTACCGCGAGGTCATCGGAGCGAACTCGGCCCCTATCGTGGACACCTGGTGGCAGACCGAGACCGGCGCGATCATGATCTCCCCGCTGCCGGGGGTCACCGCCACCAAGCCCGGCTCCGCGATGGCGCCGCTGCCCGGCATCTCCGCGAAGATCGTCGACGACGAGGCGAACCCCCTGGGCAACGGTGGCAACGGCTACCTCGTCCTCGACCAGCCCTGGCCGTCGATGCTCCGCGGGATCTGGGGCGACATGGAGCGGTACAGGGACACCTACTGGGCCCGCTACGCCGAGCAGGGCTGGTACTTCGCCGGGGACGGCGCCAAGTACGACGACGACGGTGCGTTGTGGGTGCTCGGCCGCGTCGACGACGTCATGAACGTCTCCGGACACCGCATCTCCACCTCCGAGGTCGAGTCCGCACTCGTATCGCACCCGTCGATCGCCGAGGCCGCCGTGGTCGGTGCCTCCGACGAGACCACCGGGCAGGGCATCGTCGCGTTCGTGATCCTGCTCGAACACGTCGCCGACACCGGCGATCAGTTGATCAAGGAGTTGCGCGAGCACGTCGCGGTGGAGATCTCCCCGATCGCCAAGCCCCGGCAGATCACGGTCGTGCCGGAGCTGCCGAAGACCCGGTCCGGCAAGATCATGCGGCGTCTGTTGCGCGACATCGCGGAAGGTCGAGAGCTGGGCGACACCTCCACCCTCGTCGACCCCAAGGTCTTCGACGCGATCCGCGGCAGCGCCGGCTGACGGCCGGCCCCACGACTCGGCGGCGTCCATCCGGGAGTTCCGGGTGGGCGCGGGTGGGCGCCGCCGTGTCGTGCCGGAGTCGTCGTGCGTGTCGGGATTCAGACCTCGTCGAGTTCCTTGTCGCGGGTCTCCTTCACCACCAGCAGCGCAACGAACGTGAGCGCCGCCGCGACCAGCAGGTAGATCCCGACCCAGCCCACACCGTGGGTGGTGGCGAGCCACGTCGCGATGAACGGCGCGACGGCTGCGCCGAGAATGCTCGAGACGTTGTAGGCGATCCCCGATCCGGTGTACCGGACGTTGGTGGGGAACAGTTCGGGCAGGATCGCGCTCTGCGGGCCGAACGTCAGACCCATCAGGAGCATGCCCACGATCAGGAAGACCAGCATCCGGCCCGACGACATGCCGTCGGCCGACAGCAGCACCGAGAAGCACAGACCGAACACCATGATCGCACCCGTGACGACAAGCAACGTGATGCGTCGACCGTAACGATCCGCGAGCCACCCCGCGACCGGGACGGCACCCGCGAAGAACAGCACCGCGACGAGCTGGAGGACGAGGAAGTCCGAGTACGCGAAGCCGACACCGTGGCCGCCCTCCGCCGGGGTCCTGCCCGTCCCGAAGCTGAGCACCCACGTCGTCATCAGGTAGAAGAGCGTGTAGGTGGCGAGCATGACGAACGTTCCGATGATCAGCTGCCGCGAGCTGCTGCGGAACACCTCGGCGAGCGGCGTCTCGACCTTCTTGCCGTCGGCGACGGCCTTGGCGAACACCGGCGTCTCCTCGAGCTTCAACCGCACGTAGAGACCGAGGATGACCATGATCGCGCTGAGCAGGAACGGAATGCGCCAACCCCACTCGAGGAAGGCACCGGAGAGGTCCGGGTCGCCGTTGTCGTGGCCGAGCACCAACGTGATGATCAGGAACAGGCCGTTCGCCAGGATGAATCCGATCGGGGCGCCGAGCTGCGGCCACATGGCGGCCCAGGCGCGTTTGCCGGGGGCCGCCGTCTCCGTGGCGAGCAGCGCCGCCCCCGACCATTCGCCGCCGAGCCCCAGTCCCTGGCAGAACCGCATGAGCGCGAGCAACGCGGGGGCGATGAGCCCGGCCTGATGGTAGGTGGGCAGCAGGCCGATCAGGAACGTGGCGATACCCATCGTCAGGAGCGAACCGACGAGGGTCGCCTTGCGGCCGATGCGGTCACCGAAGTGACCGAACAGCACCGATCCCACCGGACGGGCGACGAACGCGATCCCGAACGTCGCCAGGGACGCCAGCAGTGCGGTCGTGTCGTTCCCCGACGGGAAGAACAGGTGGGGGAAGACCGACACGGCGGCCGTCGCATAGATGTAGAAGTCGTAGAACTCGATCGAGGTACCGACCATGCTGGCGACGACGATGCGACTGCGCGGGACTCCGGCGACGGTCGCCCCGTCGTCACCCTTGACGGCAACGGGCGTACTCACGTGGCAACTCCAAAGAATGCGTTCAAAAGATAAGACTTGATTCCCAACCAGTAGGATAGTGAACACTGTAGGTCAGACCTACAGCAAATCGGTGGGGTGGTTCGTGGGTTAGAATCCGACCCCGGGTGTGCCGGGAAGTCTGGTCGGCGAACGTTCGACGTACCCGCAGTCCACCCGACGAAGGACACCCGTGACCTCAGCCGACTCCCCCGACTCCACCGCGTGGACGGGCGCACTGAACCGCTACCTGCGCACCGAGACCGCGGGTGGCACGCTGCTGCTCGTCGCCGCCGCGATCGCTCTGATCTGGATCAACTCGCCCCTCGGCGACTCCTACGTGGCGCTGCGCGACCACGAGATCGGCCCCGCATCCCTGCATCTGCACCTGTCGATCGGCACCTGGGCGACCGACGCCCTGCTCGCCGTGTTCTTCTTCGTCGCGGGACTCGAACTCAAACGCGAACTGGTCGTCGGCGAACTCGCCGACCGGAAGAAGGCGCTGCTGCCGGTCATCGCCGCATTCGGTGGTGTCGCGCTGCCCGCGCTCATCGCCGCGACCATCGGCTGGGGTGCACCCGGCATGGACCGTGGTTGGGCGATCCCCGTCGCCACCGACATCGCCTTCGCCCTCGGTGTGCTCGCCCTCACCGGATCGCGTATCCCCACCGGGGCCCGGGTGTTCCTGCTCAGCCTCGCCGTCGTCGACGACCTCATCGGCATCGGCCTGATCGCGATCCTGTTCACCTCCGCGATCTCGCTGCTGTGGATCGCCGTCACCGTCGCGTGCTCCGTGATCTACTGGCTGGCCCAACGGCAACGCATCACGAGCACCTGGCTGTACGTACCGCTCGCACTGCTCACCTGGTACGCCATGCATTCGGCGGGTATCCACGCCACCATCGCGGGCGTCGTCCTCGGCCTCCTCACCCGGGTGCGACCCGATCCCGGTGAGGACTACGCGCCGGCCGAGCGGCTGGCCCACCGCATCCAGCCGTGGTCGGCCGCCCTGTGCGTACCCGTCTTCGCCCTGTTCGCCTCGGGCGTCCCGATCGGCCCGGCGATGCTCGCCGACGTGTTCACCGACCCCGTCGGGCAGTCGGTCGTCGCCGGCCTGCTCGTCGGAAAGACCGTCGGGATCTTCGGTGTCACCTGGATCGCGATCAAACTGGGTGTCGCGCGACGTCCGAGCGGCCTGCAATGGGGCGATCTGTTCGCGCTCGCCGTGCTCGCCGGCATCGGATTCACCGTCAGCCTGCTCATCGCGGAACTCTCACTGGGCGGGATCGAGGGCGGTGGACCCGTCGAGATCGCGAAAGCGGCGGTCCTCGTCACATCGGTGATCGCATCGATTCTGGGTTCGGCGCTACTGTTACGGCGTGGGCGCGCCCACAGTAAGCGCAACGAACAACCTGAAGGGGTCGACTAGTGAGCGTCACGAACGGGAACCGGCCGGGCGACGGAGCGCCGACGAGCATCGCGGCCATTCCGCTGACCGAGGTGCACCCGCCGTCACCGAAGGACGCGTCCGTCGGTGATCTCGTCCGCGACGTCGCCACCCAGGTGTCGACCCTGTTCCGCGCCGAAGTGGAACTCGCGAAGGCCGAGGTCACCGGCGAGGTCAAGAAGGGCCTGCAAGGCAGCCTGTTCTTCATCCTGGCACTCACCGTGCTGGCGTTCAGTTCGTTCTTCTTCTTCTTCTTCCTCGCCGAACTCCTCGACGTGTGGGTCGCGCGGTGGCTGGCATTCCTCATCGTGTTCCTGCTGATGGTGGTGGTCACCGCGATCCTCGCCCTGATCGGGTACCTGCGGGTCCGCAAGCTGCGAGCCCCCACGAAGACGATCGACTCGCTCAAGCAGGCCCGCACCGTGCTGCCGATGGGCGACAACCCGTCGCACAGCGCACCCGCCGGACGCTGACAGCCCGGACGACTTCTGCAGTGTCCGCACCCGATCCGTCCACGGTCCGTTTCGACGGACCGTGGACCCATCGTGACATCCACGCCAACGGCATCCGTCTCCATGCCGTGGAAACCGGGCCCACCGAGCCGGGCACACCACTGGTGGTGTTCGTGCACGGGTTCGCCGACCTGTGGTGGTCCTGGCGTCACCAGCTCACCGCGTTCGCCGAGGCCGGTTACCGCGCCGTCGCCGTCGACCTGCGCGGGTACGGCGACTCCGACAAACCCCCGCGCGGCTACGACGGCTGGACGCTCTCGGGTGACATCGCCGGGCTGATCCGGGCTCTCGGACACCGGGAGGCGATTCTCGTCGGCCACGCGGACGGCGGTCTCGTGTGCTGGGCCACCGCCATCCTGCACCCGCAACTCGTGCGGGCCATCGCCGTCATCGGCTCCCCGCACCCCATCTCGCTGCGCGACGCCGTCATCCGCGACCGCGCGCAGCGCCGCGCGCTCCTGCCCACGTTCCTGGCCTACCAGTTGCCGTGGCGACCCGAGCGGCTGCTCGTCCGGAACGGCGGAGCCGAGATCGAACGGCTCATGCGGCTGCGCTGCGGGCCCGACTGGCAGCGCACCACCGAATTCACCGACGTCGTGACCCGACTGCGATCGGCGATCGCCATCCCCGGGGTCGCCCACTGCAACCTCGAATACCAACGATGGGCGTTCCGCAGCCAGTGGCGTCCCGACGGCCGCCGATTCCTGAAGGCCATGGACGTCACTCTCGATCTATCCGTGCTGCAACTGCACGGTGCACTCGACCCGTACGTGCTGGCCTCGACCCTGCGTCGCTGCGTGCGGCACGCACCGGGCCGCACCGTGAAGATCGTCGACGGGGCCGGTCACTACACCCATCAGGAACGCGCCGACGACGTCACCACCGCACTGCTCCGGTTCGCCGACACCACCCGTTGACGGCGTCAGACGATGCAGGCGCCGGTCGCGACGGGGTCTACCGCGGTGCCCGCGACCGACAGCTGACGACTCACCTCGGCCGCGGTCAACGCGAACCCGGTGTCGCTGTCGTCCACAGCCGCGCCGAACACGACACCGAGGACCTGCCCGTTCGGGTCCACCAGGGGACCCCCGGAATTGCCCTGTCGCACGAGACCGCGCAGCGTGTACACCTCACGCTCGACGGTTCCGCTGCGGTAGATGTCGGGCCCCTGCAGATCGAGGGTCTCGCGGATGCGCGCCGCACTCGCCGTGTACGGCCCGCCCCCCGGATAGCCCAGGACGATCGCGTCGTCACCGGTCACCGCGGGTTCGGGAGCGAACGGCAACGGCTCCGCCGTGAGGCCCGGCACGGCGAGGATCGCGACGTCCACGGACGGGTCGAACAACACCACCTCGGCATCGAGCGCCCGACCACCACTGTCGACCGACACCGCCGCGGTGCCCGCGACGACGTGAGCGTTCGTCATCACCCGTTCCGGCGCCACCACGAACCCCGAGCCCTCGAGTGCCTTCTGGCAGCTCGGCGCCACACCGTTGATGCGCAGCACACTCGGACCGATCTGCTCCGGGATCGGGCCGTACAGCAACGCACCGTCCGGCACCTCGACCTCGGCGATGGGGGTGCGACCGAACGGCCCCATCACCTCGGGTAGCCCCGACGTGTCCAGCAGCGACGAGAACTCCTTGGGGATCGCCCGCATCCAGTCGGGTGCAACGTCGTCGACGGTGCCCAACACACGCGATCCGCGCACCGCGGCCGACAGCTCGGACTGGGTCGTCGTCGTCAGGGGAATCGCCAGCAGCCACGCCGCGATGAGCACCGCGACCGCCTGAAGCCCGGCGCCGACGACGCTGTCCACCGCGCGGGTACCGGGACTGTGCATGCCGCTGCGTGCCGCGCGGCCCAGTACCATTCCCGCGACCTCACCGATCACCACGAGCACGACGATCAGCACGATGCCGGTGAGGATCCGGATCCGGCCCTCGTCGACATGCACGAGAACGTGCGGGGCGATCAGGATCCCGGCGACCGCGCCGAGCAACACGCCGACGAACGCCAGCGCCGACGTCACGGCACCCTGCCGCAGACCCGACGAGATCGCGATCAGCACGACGAGCACGATCACCAGATCGATCCAGCCGGAGCCCGTCACGATTCGATCACCCCCGACTCCATCTCGGCCAGTACGACGTCGAGGTCACGGATGTCGCGGTGATCCCATTCGATCTCCCATCCCGACACGGAGAAGAGACCGGCGAGAACCCCCGCGGTGAATCCCCACACGAGCATCCCGTCGACCCGGAACGCGGGCCCCCGGTACCCCAGCCGGTGCCGGACCTGGAAGCGGTTGTCCGGGTCGAGCAGATCGTGCAACGACACCCGCGCGACGCGCGCTGCCTCCGCGGGATCGACGACGCCGACGTGGCTCGGGGTCTCCCAGTAGGCCACCACCGGTGTCACCTCGAAACCCGACGGTGGAATGAACAGGTCGGGCAGCGTCGCCAGTGTGCGCACCCCGGACGGGTCGAGTCCGGTCTCCTCCTGTGCCTCCCGCAACGCCGTACCGACGGGTCCCTCGTCGCCCGGGTCGGCAGCGCCTCCCGGGAACGCGACCTGGCCACTGTGCTGTCGCAGCGTCGCCGCACGCTGAGTGAGCAGGACGTCGGCGTCCGGCGGCAGCCCCCCGTGCGCCAGCGGGTCGGCCTCGGGTGATCCTCCGAACAGGACCAGTACAGCGGCCTTGCGCACCGCGCTGCCGGCGGGGGCACGTCGGTGCAGAATCGGGTTGACGCTGTTCGGGTCGGCGGGTTCCGAGGTGGCCACGCTCCGCAACCAGTCGGGCATCATATGTCGACCCCCAGATGGGTCGCGACGACGTCGGTCACCTCGTCGACGCTGTGGAACGGCTGCGGCAGCACCTTCGCGACCGACCCGTCGGCCCGAACCAGCACGGTCACGGGCAGCACCGCGGGCACCTCGAACGCCGCACGCACCCGGCCGGAGCCGTCCTGGACCCCGGGAAGGTGCACTCCGTAGGCGGCGAGTTTCTCGAGGGCGCCCGCCTCGTTCGGATCGGTGTGGACCGTCACCACCGCCATCGTGTCGCCGGCACGGGCGGCGAACTCCTCGAGGACGGGGAGTTCCTCGGCGCACGGCGCACACCACCACGCCCACAGGTTCACCAGGGCCGGACGACCGGCGAGTCCGGCGGCCAGGTCGGTCGCCGACCCGTCACCGACGCATTCGAACACCATGCCCGCGAGGGGACCCGCCGCGGGCGGACCCCCGGGTTCCGGGCACGCCCGCAGCGCCGCGGTCTCCCGTAGCGGCGCCAGCGCCTGCGCATCGTCCTGCGGGCGGCGATCGACGGGTACGGCCGTGGTCGCGGACGTGCCGTCGTCGACCACGGTCCCGCCGTCACGGTCGCGGGGCCAGATCGCGACGATCAACGCCAGCACGATCACCAGCGCTGCCAGGCTCCATCGGCCGGCACCGGACGAACGCACCGTACTCACCGCCCGGCCAACTCGAGCAGATGCTCGGTCTCCGGTCCCTTGACCAGTGCGGCGGCTGCGGCAGGGTCCGTGGGACCTGCCCCGTACGCCGGGCAGTCCGCGCTCAGCACGCACACCCCGCACGCCGGTTTCCGCGCGTGGCACACCCGACGGCCGTGGAAGATCACCCGGTGCGACAGCAACGTCCATTCCTTGCGTTCGATGAGGCCACCCACCGCGAATTCGATCTTCACGGGGTCGGTCTCCTCGGTCCACCGCCACCGGTGGACCAGTCGCGTGAAGTGCGTGTCGACGGTGATTCCCGGCACATCGAATGCGTTGCCGAGGACGACGTTGGCGGTCTTGCGGCCGATACCGGGGAGGGTCACGAGGTCCTCCATGCGGTGCGGGACCTCACCGTCGAATCGTTCGAGCAGGGCCTGTCCGAGTCCGATGAGGGAGTTCGCCTTGTTGCGGTAGAACCCGGTGGAACGGATGTACTCCTCGAGTTCGGCGCGGTCGGCCTCCGCATATGCGCGCGCATCGGGATAACGGGCGAACAACGCCGGCGTGACCTGATTGACACGTACATCGGTGCACTGTGCGGACAGGATCGTCGCGACGGCGAGTTCGAGCGGCGTCGTGAAATCGAGTTCGCAGTACACGTGGGGGAACGCCACGGCGAGCGTGCGGTTCATCCGCCGCGCGCGGCGGACCAGGCCGAGCCGCGTCTCGCCGTCGCGTGAACGACCCGGCCGTCGACGCTTCGGTGCGGCGGCGTGGGTCGCCGCCGCGCCGGGATGGTCGGGTGGGGTCGCGTGCACCTGGACCACTGTACGTAAGCGGTCGAACCATGATCGGGGGCTGTGTCGCTTCTGAGACCTTGCCCGTGTTTACTTGCCGCTATGCAAGCTCTTGCTGTCGGGCTCTTCCCTGTGCTGCTGATGCTGTTTGCACTCGCGATGGAACGGGTCGAGTCCCGTCTGAGCCGGTTGTCCGTTCGTGAACAGGAGGTCGAGGAGTTCCTCGACAACGCCGACCACGCCGATGTGGCCACCCTCGCCCGCGAGGGCTTTCCCGGTGCGCTCGCTCGCTTCCATCGACGGCGGCGGCGCAGCGCGGGTCCTGATTCCGATCGTGCCGGTGCGCGGCAGGAGTTGAGTTCGAGGCGCGCGAGCTGACCTCGGTACCGACCGGTAGCATCCTCGAATGGGAGACAACATCCTCGGACGTCTTCCGTGGTGTCGGTCACTCACTGTGCCTCGCGCACAGTAGACTGGGCGTTCGTACGCCAGTCAGGTGACCCGCCCGGGATGGCCGTGGACGTGCAGACCCGACCGTTGATGACGAGTACAGATTCCCAAAAGGAGCGCACGTGGACGAGGTCCTGGCCAGAGCAGGCATCTTCCAAGGAGTCGAGCCCTCGGCGGTTGCGGCGCTGATCAAAGAACTGCAACCGGTCGATTTCCCGCGCGGCCATGTCATCTTCAACGAGGGTGAGCCGGGCGATCGGCTGTACATCATCGTCTCGGGCAAGATCAAGCTCGGCCGCCGTTCCCCGGACGGCCGCGAGAACCTGCTCACCATCATGGGTCCGTCGGACATGTTCGGTGAGCTGTCGATCTTCGACCCCGGCCCGCGCACGTCCACCGCGACCACCGTCACCGAGGTGCGCGCCGTGAGCATGGACCGCGAGGCACTCAAGGCGTGGATCGATCAGCGACCCGAGATCGCCGAGCAGCTGCTCCGCGTGCTCGCCCGCCGGTTGCGCCGCACGAACAACAGCCTCGCCGACCTGATCTTCACCGACGTTCCCGGTCGTGTCGCGAAGGCACTGCTGCAGCTCGCGCAGCGTTTCGGCACGCAGGAAGCAGGTGCCCTGCGCGTCACGCACGATCTCACCCAGGAGGAGATCGCGCAGCTCGTCGGTGCATCCCGCGAGACCGTCAACAAGGCCCTCGCCGATTTCGCACATCGGGGTTGGCTGCGGCTCGAGGGCAAGAGCGTGCTGATCTCCGATTCCGAGCGTCTGGCGCGTCGCGCCCGCTAGAACGAGAACGAATCGTGGCCGGTCACCCGCGGGGGTGACCGGCCACGATTCGTCTGTGTCGCGGCGCTGCCCCGACGTCAGTCGGTGCGGCGCAGGTAGTCGAGCTGGACGTTGACCGATTTCTCCGCCGCATCCCACAGGGACCGGTCGACATCGGCGTACACGTGCTCGACGATGCGGCGGGCATCGGCGTCGTGGCCGAGTGTCCTCAACGCAGCACGAACCTGGTCGAGGCGTTCCTCGCGGTGCGTGAGGTAGGCGCGCGCGATCGTTCCGAGGTCGGCCGACTCCGGTCCGTGCCCGGGAAGCACGGTACAGCCGGCGCCCAGATCGAGATACTTCCGCAGGGAACCGAGATAGTCGCCGAGGTCACCATCGGTGTCGTCGAGGACGGTCGTGCCTCGTCCGAGGATCGTGTCGGCAGTGAGAACACTGTTGTCGTTCTCGACGACGAACGACAACGAGTCGGCGGTGTGGCCGGGTGTCGCGAGGACGCGGATGCGCAGTCCGGCCGCCTCGATGATCCGACCGTCCTCCAGCCCGGTTCCGCCTCCGTGGCGGTGACATTCGGTGGCGGCGTGCACCGGGCTCCCGGTGAGTTCTGCGAAGCGCTCACCGCCCTCGGTGTGGTCGAAGTGCCGGTGGCTGATGAGGGTCATCGCGACGGGGACGCGCGCGACGCGCTCGAGGTGTGCCTCGTCCAGGGGGCCGGGATCGACCACGACACATTCGTCGCTGTCGGGGGCGCGCAGAATCCAGGTGTTGGTGCCCTCCAGCGACATCACCGACGGGTTCTCGGCGAGCATCACCGCCGCGAAGGGCGTCACCTGCCGCAGTTGCGCGTACGCGGGGTGGACCAGCGCCATCTCCGGGCCTTCCTGTACGGGAACTCGTGGTCCACACCACTGTAGAACCCTGCCGGATCCGTCCCGGAGCGCCGGCCCACCCACCGGTCGCGTCCCGCGATCGAGGTCAGTTCACCTCGACGATCAATTCGATCTCGACGGGTGCCCCGAGCGGCAGTTCCGCCACACCGACCGCCGATCGGGCGTGGGCTCCGATATCCCCGAAGATCTCGCCGAGCAGTTCCGACGCCCCGTTGATCACCGTGGGCTGGCCGGTGAAACCGTCGGCGGACGCGACGAACCCCACGACCTTCACGATGCTCACGACGTTGTCGATTCCGACGAGTGCGTCGACCGCCGCGAGTGCGTTGAGCGCCGCGACACGCGCGGCGGCCTTCGCGTCCTCCGGTGACACGTCGGCGCCGACCTTGCCGGTGTAGGCGAGGGCGCCGTCGACCATCGGCAGCTGACCGGAGGTGTAGACGGTGTCGCCCGAACGCATCGCCGGAACGTACGCGGCGACGGGTTTCGCGACGGGAGGCAGCGTGATGCCGAGTTCGCCGAGACGCGCCGTCCAGGTCCGTTCGGTCATCGCTCAGGCCTTCGCGCGCTTGAGGTAGGCGACGTGCTGCTCGCCGGTCGGTCCGGGAAGCACCGTGACGAGTTCCCACCCGTCGGCACCCCAGGTGTCGAGGATCTGCTTGGTCGCGTGCGTGAGCAGGGGCACGGTCGCGTACTCCCACGTTGTGGATTCACTCATGCAGCAGACCCTATCCGCCGTCTTCGTCACCTGACGACTTATAGGCTCATCACTGTGGCGACACCGACATCACATTCCGGCACATGGCCGACGAAGGCTGCCCGGGCACGCCTGCACTTCGTCTCGGGCAAGGGGGGTACCGGGAAGTCCACCGTCGCAGCAGCGCTCGCGATCGCACTCGCATCGGGTGGGCGGAACGTGCTGCTGGTGGAGACGGAGGGACGGCAGGGCATCGCCCAGCTGTTCGACGTGCCTCCCCTACCGCCCGTCGAGACGAAGATCGCGGCGATCGACGGTGGTGGCGCCGTGCACGCGCTCGCCATCGACATCGAAGCGGCTTTCCTCGAGTACCTCGACATGTTCTACAACCTCGGGTTCGCGGGTCGGGCGATGCGTCGCATCGGTGCGATCGAGTTCGCGACGACACTTGCGCCGGGCCTGCGGGACGTCATCCTGACCGGCAAGATCAAGGAGACCGTGGTCCGCACCGACCGTTCGGGCAACCGTCTCTACGACGCGGTCGTCGTCGATTCCCCGCCGACCGGCCGCATCGGTAGTTTCCTCGATGTCACGAAGGCGATGGCCGATCTCGCCAAGTCCGGTCCCATCCGGTCGCAGAGCGAGGGAGTCGTCCGGTTGCTGCACTCGGACGAGACCGCAGTGCACCTCGTGACGTTGCTCGAGGCGCTGCCCGTCCAGGAGACCGCCGATGCCGTCGACGAACTCGAGGCGGCTGACCTGCGCATGGGCACGGTGATCGTCAACCGCACCGCACCCGAACACCTCCCCGACGAGATCGTCGACGACGTCGCGGAGGGGCGTGTTCCGGCGGATGTGATCCGCGCCGAGTTCGCCGGCGTGGGTCTGGACCTGTCCGACGACGATTTCGCCGGCCTGCTCACCGAGACCATCGAGCACGCCTCCATCCTGCAGGCGCAGCAGGTCAGCGCCGCCCAACTCGACGACGTGAAGGTGCCGCGCATGTCTCTCCCCTCACTGGCCGACGGAATCGACCTCGGTGGCCTGTACGAACTCGCCGATGCCCTCACCGAGCAGGGCGTCCGATGACCGAGCGGACGCGGACCACACCGCTGCTCGAGATCGCCGCGATCCTCGACGACCCGACGACCCGGGTGATCGTGTGCTGCGGCTCCGGTGGTGTCGGGAAGACCACGACCGCGGCGTCGCTGGCCCTGCGCGCCGCCGAACGGGGCAGGAAGGTCGTGGTGCTCACCATCGACCCCGCCCGCCGTCTCGCCCAGGCGCTGGGTGTCGAGAGCCTCGACAACTCGCCGCAACGAGTGCCTCTCGCGCCCGATTCCCCGGGCGAACTGCACGCGATGATGCTCAACATGCGGCGCACCTTCGACGACATGGTGCTCGAACACTCGACGCCCGAGAAGGCCCGGCAGATCCTGGACAACCCCTTCTATCAGACCGTCGCCTCGTCGTTCTCCGGGACACAGGAGTACATGGCGATGGAGAAACTCGGGCAGCTCGCCGCGTCGGACACCTGGGATCTCATCGTCGTCGACACCCCGCCGTCGCGGAACGCACTCGACTTCCTCGATGCCCCCCAACGACTCGGCGCGTTCCTCGACGGTCGCATGATCCGGATCTTCACCGCACCGGGACGCGGTTTCGGCCGGCTGGTGACGGGCGCGATGGGCCTGGCACTCAAAGCTGTGTCGACGATAGTCGGGAGCCAGATGCTGTCGGACGCATCCGCTTTCGTGCAATCGTTGGATTCGATGTTCGGGGGCTTCCGGGAGCGCGCGAACCGCACGTACCGTCTGCTGCAGCAACCGGGAACACACTTCATGGTGGTGGCCGCGCCGGAGCCGGACGCGTTGCGCGAGGCATCGTTCTTCGTCGAGCGGTTGAGCGCGGACAGCATGCCGTTGGCCGGGTTGATTCTCAACCGCACACATCCGACGTTGTCGACCCTGCCGTCCGATCACGCCCTGACAGCCGCCGATCAACTCGCGGAGAAGGGTCCCGCCTCCGCCGCTGCGGAGGCGGTCCTACGCATCCACGCCCACCGCGCGGTGACGGCCAAGCGTGAGCTGCGCCTGCTTCGGGGGTTCACCGCGGTGAACCCCCGGGTGCCGGTCGTCGGCGTGCCGTCCCTCCCGTTCGAGGTCTCGGACCTCGACGCGCTGCGGGCGGTCGCCGATCAGCTGACCCGCGAGGCCTGACGACTTCCGGCACCTTCCCCGACGCCGATGTCAGGCCTTGCGGATCACCGCACCTGTCAGCCCGCGTGCTGGTGCTGACGCTGGCGCTGGGCCTCGAAGAAGTCCGCCCAGGATTCCACTTCGGGGTGCTGCTTGAGGAGTGCACGGCGCTGACGCTCCGTCATGCCTCCCCACACACCGAACTCGACGCGGTTGTCGAGAGCGTCGGCTCCGCACTGCATCATCACGGGGCAGTGCCGGCAGATCACCGCAGCCTTCCGCTGGGCGGCGCCGCGTACGAACAATTCATCGGGGTCTACTTCTCGGCATCGCGCCTTCGACACCCAGGCGATGCGTGCTTCTGCTTCGTCAACGTCGAGTCTGGTGGCCGGGGTGGTCATGTGCATTCAGTTCCCCTTTGCTCTCCGAACGCCGGTTCCCGGCGTTCCGGAGGTCACACAGAACATGCACCTAGCATGAAAATTTCTGCGCGACTTCCATGTCGAGGTGTTACCTGCATCACACTGCTGTCTCAATCTAGGTAAAGTGATGCCCCGGCGCAAGGCGAACGAAACCTTTTCTGGTACGGCCGTGCATAGCTGCACGTCACGGCGCTGATCCACTCCTCGAGGCGGTTACCGGGCCGGCGGCAACGTAGGGTGTACGCGTGTCGATCCGAAGTACGGTGGCGAAGCTCGCAGGTTGCACGGCACTCGGCGGAGTCCTGCTGGCGGGAATGCTCTTTCCTGCCGCAGGCGGGTTCGGGTACGTCTCCAACCGCGCGGCGGACACCGTGGACAACAGTTCCGCCGAGCTCGTCGAAGGTGTCGTCCCGGCGGTCACGACGATGGTCGATGCCGCAGGCAATCCCATCGCGTGGCTGTACGAGCAGCGCCGATTCGAGGTGCCCAGCGACCAGATCTCGAACGAGATGAAGCTGGCGATCGTCTCGATCGAGGACAAACGCTTCCCCGAACACCGGGGCGTGGACTGGCAGGGCACACTCCGTGCGTTCCTGACCAACACCACCAGCGGGCAGGTCGAACAGGGTGCGTCCACGATCGACCAGCAGTACGTGAAGAACTACCTGCTGCACGTCGTCGCGAAGACCGACGCCGAGCGACGCGCCGCGATCGAGACCACACCCGCGCGCAAGATCCGGGAGATCCGGATGGCGTTGACACTCGACGAACAGCTCACCAAGGACGAGATCCTCACCCGGTATCTGAACCTGGTTCCGTTCGGCAACGGATCGTTCGGCATCCAGGACGCCGCCCAGACCTACTTCGGCATCGACGCGCAGGACCTGAACATCCCGCAGTCCGCGATGCTCGCCGGAATGGTGCAGTCGAGTTCCGCGCTCAACCCGTACACGAATCCCGACGGGGTCCTCGCCCGCCGCAACGTCGTACTCGACACCATGATCGAGAACATCCCCGAACGCGCGGACGAGATCCGGGCCGCCAAGGAGCAACCGCTCGGGGTGCTGCCCGAACCGAACCTCCTCCCGCGCGGCTGCATCGCCGCGGGAGACCGCGGGTTCTTCTGCGACTACGCGCTGCAGTACCTCGCGAATTCGGGATTGTCGCGCGAGCAGATCGACCGGGGCGGCTACCTGATCAAGACGACCCTCGACCCGGAGGTCCAGGCCTCGGTCAAACGGTCCCTCGACGCCAACACCAGTCCGACGGTCGACGATGTCGCCACCGTCATGAACATCATCGCGCCGGGCGAGGACTCCCACCGCGTGCTCGCGATGGGGTCGAGTCGCGTCTACGGTCTCGACGGCGACGCCAACGAAACCGTGCAACCCCAGCCGTACTCCCTGGCCGGACACGGCGCCGGATCGATCTTCAAGATCTTCACGGTGGCCGCGGCGATGGAGAAGGGGCTCGGCACCAGCGCCGTCCTCGACGTACCGAGCCGCTACAACGCACAGAACCTGGGCGACGGTGGTGCCGCCGGCTGCCCCCCGAACTACTACTGCGTCGAGAACGCGGGCTCGTATCCACCGGCGCTGTCGGTGAGCGACGCGCTCGCACAGTCGCCGAACACCGCGTTCGTCAAGCTCATCGAGGCGACCGGGGTCGATCCGGTCGTCGACATGTCCGTTCGGCTGGGTCTGCGCTCCTACCTCAATCCCCGTTCCTCGGGGTTCGGCGACCAGTCGATGGCCGACATGCAGAAGGCGCAGCATCTCGGGTCGTTCACCCTCGGCCCCACCTGGGTCAACCCCCTGGAACTGTCGAACGTCGCAGCGACACTCGCCTCGCACGGCAAGTGGTGCCCGCCGAGCCCCATCGACTCGGTGTTCGACCGCGACGGGAAGCCGGTTCCGATCACGCAGCAGGCCTGCGAGCAGGTGGTCGAACCCGGCCTCGCCGACACCCTCGCGAACGCACTGAGCAAGGACGTGCACGCCGGGGGTACCGCGTCGGGTGCGGCGGGCAGCACCGGATGGAACCTGCCGGTGTCCGCGAAGACGGGAACCACCGAGTCGCACATGTCATCGGCGTTCCTCGGATTCACCAACCGGTACGCCGGGGCCGTGTACACCTACGGTGACTCACCCACCCCGGGCCAGATCTGCGCCTACCCCACCCGCCCCTGCTACGACGGCAACCTCTTCGGTGGCACCACCCCGGCACTGACCTGGTTCGGTGCGATGACCCCGATCGCCACGAAGTTCGGGCCGATCGAACTGCCGCCGGTCGACCAGAGGTACGTCCGGGGCGCCGGCAACGCGCAGGTCCCCGACGTCACCGGGCTTACCGCGGAACGGGCCCGGTCACGGCTGGAGGGCGCAGGATTCGCGGTGTCCGAGACCACGATCCAGGACGAAGCCAAGGCGGGCACGGTCACCCGCAGCTCACCGTCCGGTTCGGCGGTGCCGGGCTCCACGGTGACGATCTACATCAGCGACGGATCGATCCGCGTCGCGCCGACGACGAGCGCCACCCCTGCCCGTCCGAGCGGCAGCGAAGTGCCGGACACCGCGGCACCGGGAGCACCGTCCGCGCCCGCACCGGCGCCTCCCGCCGAACGCGACGAGCCCGCACAGTCCGAATCGTCCGATCCGGACGAGTCGTCGGCGACCACCACCCCGGCACGACCGTCGGAGTCGGAACCGGACAACTGACCCGGATCGAACAGCGGTGGGTCGCGTGTCCTCGACACGTGACCCACCGCTGGTTCGGGACCGGGGATCTACAGGCGCGACCGCACGGCTGCGGACAATCGCTTGCCGTCGGCCTTGCCCGCGGCGATCGCGGTCGCGACCTTCATGACCTGCCCCATGTTCTTCGGTCCGGGCCGCGCGCCCAGCTCGTCGGCGACCCGTCCGATGGCGGTGTCGACGACATCGACCAGTTCCGCATCGGTGAGCGGGGTGGGCAGGTACTCGTCGATGATCCGGGCCTCGGCGTGTTCCTTCGCCGCGAGCTCCCCGCGGCCGTTCTCGGTGTAGACCTCGGCGGCCTCACCGCGTTTCTTCGATTCGCGGGCGAGGACCTTGACGACCTCGTCGTCGGAGAGTTCGCGGGCTTCCTTCCCCGCGACCTCCTCGGTCTTGATCGCCGCGAGCATCATGCGCAGCGTGGACGTGCGCAATTGATCCTTGTCCTTCATCGCCGATCGCAGGTCGGCGCGCAACGTCGCCTCGAGTGAGGAAGTGGTGTCCGTCATGCGCCGAACGCTACGCCGCCGCACGCGAACCACGTGCACCGAAGCGTCACGGCGGTACGCTGGATGGGTGCCTGAACTCTCCGCCCTCACACGCGTCGCCGCTGGTTCCGTCGGCGCTGCCGCCCTCGGCCTGGGCTACGCCACCCTGATCGAACGCAACGCCTTCACCCTCCGTGAGGTCACCGTTCCGGTCCTGGCACAGGGGGCGTCGTCGCTGCGTGTCCTGCAGATCAGCGACCTGCACATGATGCCCGCCCAGAAACGCAAACAGAACTGGCTGCGGGATCTCGACGCACTCGACCCCGATCTCGTCGTCAACACCGGCGACAACCTGTCGCACCCGAAGTCCGTGCCGGCGGTCGTGCAGGCGCTCGGTGGGCTCCTCGCTCGCCCCGGGTTGTTCGTGTTCGGCAGCAACGACTACTTCGCCCCGGTCCCGAAGAACCCGTTCCGATACTTCGATCGGGATCACGACCGCGTGTACGGGCATCCCCTGCCGTGGGGCGACCTGCGCGCCGCCTTCAGCGAACGAGGCTGGCACGACATGACGCACGTGCGCCGCGACATCGAGGTCGGCGGTGTCCGCATCGCCGTCGCCGGTGTCGACGATCCGCACCTCGAACGAGACCGGTACGACACGATCGCCGGCCCCGCCGACCGCAGCGCCGACCTGAGGTTGGGTCTGACCCACTCCCCCGAACCTCGCGTACTCGACCGGTTCGCCGACGACGGCTACGACCTGGTTCTCGCCGGGCACACGCACGGCGGACAGCTGTGCCTGCCGTTCTACGGTGCCCTGGTGACCAACTGCGGCATCGACCGGTCGCGGGTGAAGGGCCCGTCGCGGTGGGGTGCGCACATGCAGCTGCACGTCTCCGCCGGACTCGGTACGTCCCCGTTCGCACCGGCCCGGTTCTGCTGCCGCCCCGAGGCCACCCTGCTGACCCTCGTGCCGGCTCCGCTCGACGGGAACCGACGCGCTGCCGGCACCCCCGCACACAGCGCCGGATACACCCGCTGACCTGCCGATTTAATCTTCGGAGCGGTCGTGCTGTAAGCTATGCGAGGTTCATGACGGGGTGTGGCGCAGCTTGGTAGCGCGCTTCGTTCGGGACGAAGAGGTCGTGGGTTCGAATCCCGCCACCCCGACAGTGATGAAGCAGGTCGAAGGCCCTTTCCGCGGTGCGGGAAGGGCCTTCGACGTTCCCGGTCCGCCCCACACCGCACAACTGCGCCGAATGGTCATAGGTGCAGGAAATTTCCCGCACCTATGACCAGTTCGCGTTGCTACGGCGCGGAAATACGGTGGTCAAGCACCCACATACTCGGCGAGGTGTTGTCCGGTGAGGGTCGAACGATCCGCGACGAGTTCGGCCGGGGTGCCTTCGAACACGATCCGTCCACCGTCGTGACCGGCGCCCGGGCCGATATCGACGATCCGGTCCGCATGCGCCATCACGGCCTGGTGGTGCTCGATGACGATCACGGATCTACCCGAGTCGACGAGTCGGTCGAGCAGCGCGAGCAGATTCTCGACGTCCGCGAGATGCAGCCCGGTGGTGGGTTCGTCGAGGACGTAGACGTCGCCCTTCTCCCCCATGCGCGTGGCGAGCTTGAGCCGCTGCCGTTCACCACCGGACAGGGTGGTGAGCGGCTGACCGATCTTGAGGTAGCCGAGGCCCACGTCGACGAGCCGGACCAGGATCTTGTGCGCCGCCGGGATCTTCGCATCACTCGATCCGAAGAACTCCTCCGCTTCGGCCACCGACATCTGCAGAACCTCGCTGATGTCGCGACCACCGAAGGTGTATTCGAGGACCGCCGCCTGGAAACGCTTGCCCTCGCACACCTCGCAGGGGATCGCGACACCCGCCATGATCGCCAGGTCCGAGTAGACGACACCCGCACCGTTGCAGTTCGGGCAGGCTCCCTCGGAGTTCGCGCTGAACAACGCGGGTTTGACACCGTTGGCCTTGGCGAACGCCTTGCGAATCGGGTCCAGCAGCCCCGTGTAGGTGGCGGGGTTGCTGCGTCGCGATCCCTTGATGGCGCCCTGGTCGATGGTCACGACCCCGCTGCGACGCGACACCGACCCGTCGATCAGTGAACTCTTGCCCGAGCCGGCGACACCCGTGATCACCGTGAGGACACCCAGCGGGATGTCGACGTCGACGGACTGCAGGTTGTGGGTGTCCGCACCGCGCACCTCGAGTGCCCCGGTGGGTGTCCGCACCGTCGACTTCACCGAGGCGCGGTCGTCGAGATGCTTGCCCGTGAGCGTTCCGCTGGTGCGGAGACCGTCGACCGTGCCCTCGAACGTCACGGTTCCGCCCTCGCTGCCGGCACGCGGACCGAGGTCCACGACGTGATCGGCGATCGCGATCACCTCCGGTTTGTGTTCGACCACGAGCACGGTGTTGCCCTTGTCGCGCAGTTGCAGCAGCAGGTCGTTCATCCGCCGGATGTCGTGCGGATGCAGACCGATCGTCGGTTCGTCGAAGACGTAGGTGACGTCGGTCAGGGACGAGCCGAGATGCCGGATCAGCTTGGTACGCTGCGCTTCCCCACCGGACAAGGTGCCTGCGGGTCGATCGAGGGACAGGTAGCCGAGACCGATGTCGACGAACGAATCGAGAGTTTGCCGCAGATTCTCGAGCAGCGGCGCGACCGACGGCTCGTCGAGCCCGCGCACCCAGTCGGCGAGATCGCTGATCTGCATGGAGCAGGCGTCGGCGATGCTGATACCGGCGATCTTCGACGACCGGGCCAGTTCGGTGAGCCGGGTACCGTCGCACTCGGGGCAGGTGGAGAACGTGATCGCGCGGTCCACGAACGCACGGATGTGCGGCTGCATGGCTTCGCGGTCCTTGGCCAGGAACGACTTCTGGATCTTCGGGATCAGCCCCTCGAAGGTGACGTTGACTCCCTCGACCTTGATTCGCGTCGGCTCCTTGTAGAGCAGGTCGTTCATCTGCTTCTTCGTGAACTCGGAGATGGGTTTGTCGGGATCGAAGAATCCGCACCCGCGGTAGATCCTGCCGTACCAGCCGTCCATCGAGTAACCCGGGATGGTCAGCGCCCCCTCGTTCAGGGATCTGCTGTCGTCGAACAGCGCGGTGAGATCGAAATCGCTGACACTGCCGCGTCCCTCGCATCGCGGGCACATTCCACCGATGAGACTGAAACTGCGCCTTTCCTTGATGGTCCGGCCGGCCTTCTCGACGGTGACCGCCCCCGCTCCGCTGATGGAGGCCACGTTGAACGAGAACGCCTGCGCCGATCCGATGTGCGGGTCGCCGAGTCGACTGAACAGGATGCGCAGCATCGCGTTGACGTCCGTCGCGGTGCCGACGGTGGAGCGGGGATTGGCTCCCATCCGCTCCTGATCGACGATGATCGCGGTGGTCAGGCCGTCGAGCACGTCGACGTCGGGGCGCGCCAGGGTCGGCATGAATCCCTGCACGAACGTGCTGTACGTCTCGTTGATCATCCGCTGCGACTCGGCGGCGATCGTGCCGAAGACCAGCGAGCTCTTACCGGATCCCGACACACCGGTGAACACGGTGAGTCGACGTTTGGGGATCTCGACGTCGACGTCGCGGAGGTTGTTCACCCGCGCGCCGCACACGCGGATGCGGTCGTGACTGTCTGCCGCGTGAATTCCGGGTGGGTTCTTCGTCGTCCCTGTGGACGTCGCCATCTCGTCTCCGTTTCCTGTGGTCATACCCGGTCGGTGGTACCCGGTCCCCGACTGTGCCACGAACTCACTGCGGGGTGAGTCGGATCAACGGGTACTCGCGGGTGGCCTTCTTCTGATACTTGGCGATACGCGGCTGGTCCGTCGCGAGCCGTTGCCAGGCCCGCTCGCGGTCGGGGCCGTGCAGTTCCTCCGCGACCGCCGGCACACGGGGTTGCCCCGGCAGTTCGATCGCGACCTCACCGGGCCGCGCCGTCAGATTGGCGTGCCAGTCCGGGTTCCGGTCGCCTCCACCGGATGCGACGACGAGCAGAGAGCCGTCGGGCTCTTCGAGGTGCATCAGCGGGGTTTCGCGTGGGGCACCGCTGCGCCGGCCGGTGGTGTGGAGGATGAGCAGGTCCATGCCCATCGACCGGCCCCGCCCCTTGCGGATCCTGCGGTTGGCGCGGGCGTTGGCGGTGTGCTGCATCCATCGGGAGAAGGCTCCCGGACCACCGGGTGTGCGGGGTGCCGTCGAATCATCACGTGCCATGACGAATCCTCCTGTGTCGCCGCGCGCTATGCGCGGGGGACTTCGTTGATACGGATCAGGTTCCCGGAGGGGTCACGGAAGGCGCAGTCACGCACCCCGTAGTCCTGGTCCATCGGTTCCTGGAGTACCTCGGCGCCGCTCGCCTCGAGCTTCGCGAACAGTCCGTCGAGGTCGTCCGTCGCGAGGGTCAGCGCGCCGTAGTTTCCCTTCGCCATCAGTTCGAGGACGGTGTTCCGCTCGTCGTCGCTGATGGTGGGGTCGGCGGCCGGCGGATTGAGGACGATGGAGGTTCCCGGCTGGTTGGGCGGCCCGACGGTGATCCACCGCATGCTCTCGTAGCCGACGTCCTTGCGGACCTCGAACCCGAGGGTGTCGCGGTAGAAGGCCAGCGAGGCCTCCGGATCGGTGTGGGGGAGGAAGGTGTAGTGAATGCTGATGTCCATGCCCGTAACGCTAGTTTCGAACGGGGAGCACCGCTTCTCGATTCCTGATCGGTCTGGTGATCTGCTTCGAGATGCACGCCGGAAGCCCCGCCGGTGCATCGGAGGCGCGATCCCGGTAGACGCTCGGCGGCATGCCCACGAGTTCGGTGAAGCGGGTACTGAACGTCCCCAATGACGAGCATCCGACCTCGAAGCACACATCGGTGACGCTGAGGTCGCCGCGGCGCAGCAGGGTCATCGCTCGCTCGATCCGCCGCGTCATCAGGTACTGGTACGGCGATTCGCCGTATGCGGCCCTGAACCGTCGGCTCAGGTGGCCGGACGACATCGCGACACCGCGCGCGAGCGCTTCGACGTCGAGCGGTTGCGCGTACTCGCGATCGATCCGGTCCTTGACGCGACGCAGCAGTGTGAGTTCGCGTAGGCGTTGCGCATCGGCGGACAGGCTGTTCACCCCCACGATCGTGCCGGGCGACGACGGACGTGTCCAGGGATCGCGCCGGGTGGAGGTCACGTGGAGTTCCGGACGACGAGTTCGACGGGCAACCGGTTCGATTCGACGTCGTGGCCGTGCACGAGTTCGAGGAGGCTGCGGACGGCGGTGGCACCGATGTCGTGCGCAGGCGAACGCACGGTGGTCAACGGCACGGGCAACTGCGCGACGACGGGAATGTCGTTGTATCCCACGACAGCGAGGTCTTCCGGGATTCGCAGGCCCAGATCGCGCGCAACACCGAGTACACCGATCGCAACCGTGTCGCTGACCGCGAACACGGCGGTGGGGCGTGGTTCCCGGCCGAGGAGGATCCGCGCGGCGTCGACGCCTCCGTCGACGTCGAATCGCGACGGCACGATCCGGTCGGGTGTCAACACGACCGAGGCGGCCGCGAGGGTGTCCACGAATCCGTCCCGCCGGTCCCGTGCGGTGCTGGCATGGCCGGGTCCGGCGATGATCGCGATTCGTCGGTGGCCGCGGTCCAGGAGGTGTTGTGCCGCGAGCGAGCCACCGTGGTAGTCGTCGCCGACGACGAACGGTAGCCCCGCATCGGCATGACGGGTGACCGTCAGCAGCGGGAGCGGTCCGAGCCCGAGAGAGTCGACGAACGGACCGCCGGGTAGGTGGAGACTGCTCAGGAGGAGTCCGTCCACCTGCCGTCCGACGAGTAGATCGATCGCCCGCCGCTGCGCATCGAGGTCGTCGGGTGGGCTCGACAACAGCACCGAGAAACCCGCCTTCGTTGCGGCCTCCTCGATGCCCTGGTAGGTGGTGGCGACGACACCGTCGGTGAGGCGCGGCATCACGACACCGAGGGTCGTCGTCTTGCGGGTGCGCAGGCTCGCGGCCCACAGATTGGGCCGGTAGCCGAGTTCGGCGGCGACCTCCCGCACGCGCCGCGCCGAGTCGGACCAACCGTCGACCGGTTCGGGCTGGCGGAGCACCCGTGATGCCGTCGACACGTGCACGCCGGCACGCTCGGCGATCTCCTTGAGCGTCGGCGCGCGGTCGGGGCGGCTCATACGGATTCTCCTGAGTGTGTTGACGAAGCTGCGGGGCACCCCTAGCCTAGGACATGCAATCGTTCTCGCAATCGTTCTTGCAATCGATCGCGCGAACGATACTCATCCACTCTCGCGTTCGGAGACGCACATGTCGAAACCCCAGTCGCTCACCCAGCTCTTCGCCCTCGACGGCCTGCTCGAGCCCGAGGAGATCGCGATCCGCGACACCGTCCGCAGGTTCGGGCACGATCGCATCCGCCCGCACGTCGCCCGGTGGTTCGAGGAGGCGAAGCTCCCCGCCCGCGAACTCGCGAAGGAACTCGGCGGGCTCGGTGTGCTCGGCATGCACCTCGAGGGCTACGGCTGCGCCGGCATGAGCGCCACCTCGTACGGCCTCGCATGCCTGGAACTCGAGGCCGTCGACTCGGGTATCCGCAGCCTCGTCTCCGTGCAGGGCTCCCTCGCGATGTTCTCCATCCACCACTGGGGCAGTGAAGAACAGAAGCAGCAATGGCTGCCGCGGATGGCCGCCGGCGAGGCCATCGGCTGCTTCGGACTCACCGAACCCGACTTCGGTTCCAACCCCGCCGGCATGCGCACCAACGCGAAACGCGACGGCGACGACTGGATCCTCGACGGCACGAAGATGTGGATCACCAACGGATCCATCGCCGACGTCGCCGTCGTCTGGGCGCGGACGGACCTCGACGACGGCGCCGCGGGCATCCGAGGGTTCGTCGTCCCCACCGACACCCCGGGCTTCTCCGCACCCGAGATCCACTCGAAGCTGTCACTGCGTGCTTCGGTGACCTCCGAACTCGTGCTCGACGGGGTGCGTCTGCCCGCATCGGCGATGCTGCCGAAGGCGCACGGCCTGCGCGGACCGCTCACCGCCCTCGGTGAAGCCCGCTTCGGCATCGTGTTCGGTGCGATCGGCGCGGCACGCGACTGCCTCGAGACGGCGGTCGAGTACGCACGCAGCCGTGAGGTGTTCGACAAGCCGCTCGCCGGATACCAGCTCACCCAGGCGAAGATCGCCGACATGGCCCTAGAGGTCGGCAAGGGCCATCTGCTGGCCTACCACCTCGGCCGCCTCAAAGATCGCGGCGAGATCACCCCGGAGCAGGTCAGTCTCGGCAAGCTCAACAACGTGCGCGAGGCCATCGCCGTCGCCCGCGAGTGCCGCACGATCCTCGGCGCGAACGGGATCACCCTCGAATACCCGGTCATCCGCCATGCCAACAACCTCGAATCGGTGCTCACCTACGAGGGCACGTCCGAGGTGCATCAGCTCACCATCGGCAAGGCCCTCACCGGTGAAGCCGCGTTCCGATGAGCACAGAGGTCTCCGCACCCGGCGCGCTGGACGGGCTCGTGATCGCCGACTTCGGGCGAGTTCTCGCCGGACCATACGCCACGATGCTCCTCGCCGACCTCGGTGCCGAGGTCGTCAAGGTGGAGCGGCCCGGTGTCGGAGACGACACCCGGAGTTGGGGTCCGCCCTGGGTAGGTGACGAGTCGTCGTACTTCCTCGGCGTCAACCGCAACAAGCGATCGACCGTCCTCGACCTGGCCTCCCCCGACGGGCTCGGGCAGGCCCGCGCACTCGCCGCCCGCGCCGACGTGGTGGTCGAGAACTTCCTGCCCGGCACGATGGATCGGCTCGGACTCGGCTACGGGCAGGTCCGCGATCTGAACCCCGACATCGTGTACTGCTCGATCACCGGGTTCGGTGGGCACAACGACCTGCCCGGCTACGACCTGCTGATCCAGGCGGTCGGGGGGCTGATGAGCGTCACCGGACCCGAGGCCGGCACCCCCACGAAGGTGGGGGTGGCGGTCGTCGACGTCATCACCGGCATGCACGCGGCCCTCGGGATCCTCGCGGCGTTGCGACACCGCGACCGCACCGGTGAGGGCCAGCGAGTCGAGGTGAACCTGCTCTCGTCGCTGTTGTCGGCGCTGACGAACCAGGCGTCCGCGTACGTCACCGCCGGTGTGGTGCCCCACGCGATGGGCAATCGGCATCCCAGTATCGCGCCGTACGAGCTGTTCTCGACCGCCGACCGCCCCCTCGTCCTGGCCGTCGGCAACAACCGCCAGTTCGCGTCGCTCTGCGAGGTTCTCGGACTGGGCGAACTGCCGCACGACGAGCGATTCGCGACGAACACCGCCCGCGTCACCCATCGGGACGAACTCGTGAAGCTGCTCGAGGCGTCGTTGGAGACGAACACCGCAGACGCCTGGTTCGACGCGCTGACCGCGGTGCGGGTTCCCTGCGGCCCGCTCAACGACCTGTCGGATGCGGTGGCCCTCGCCGAACGACTCGGCCTCGCGCCGGTGGTCGAGATCGACGATGCTCGGCGCGACACACCGACCCGGCACATCGCCAACCCCATCCGACTCGGCGCGACACCCCCGTCGTACCGGGCGTCGCCACCGCGACTCGGGGAGGGTTGAACCCCTCGACACACGCCCCGACCTGCAACTGTTCGGGTCGATGGCATCGTGGACAGCGCACATGCACACCGACACGAAGGGCCACCATGGCGTTCTGGGATCAGCTCAAGGCGAAGACCACCGAGATGAGCACACAGCTCAAGACCAAGGCGGACCAGTTCCGGAACAAGGAATTCGCCAACGCCAGCATGGCGATGTGCGCCCTGATCGCAGCCGCCGACGGCAGCATCGACCCGAGCGAACGACAGAAGACCGCAGCGTTGATCATGAGCAACGACACCCTGGCCGTCTTCCCGAAGGACGAACTCCGTGAGAAGTTCGACTGGTACTGCAGCAAGCTCGAATCCGATTTCGATTTCGGCAAGGTCGAGGCCATCGCGACCATCGCCAAGTTGAAGTCGAAGCAGGATCAGGCTCGCGCGGTGATCCAGATCGGCATCATCATCGGCGGCGCCGACGGCCACTTCGACGATCACGAGAAGGCGGCGGTGCGCGGAGCCGCGCACGCGGTGGGAATCGACCCGGCGGAGTTCGAGCTCTGACCGCAGCGGAACCGGGCGGGGCCGCGCACGCCGGTGCGCGGCCCCGCCCGCGTCCGGGTCAGATCAGCCGGTCGAGGAACCCGTTGCTGAAGACGCGGTGCGGATCGTGCCGGTCGAACGCGGCGCGCGCCGCGTCCCATCCTTCGCCTCCGCCGAGACCCGTCCGGTACATCGCGGGAATCGTCCCGTCGAGGAACCCCGAGTTGCGGTAGCCGCCTTCGTCGTCGAACGCCCACCCCTTCGACCATTCCGAGCGGAAACCCGCGTAGTCGCCGGAGTAGTTCGCCACCATCCATTGCTCCATCTCGGCGAGGAATGCGGGCAGTCCGGCGGTTCCGGGCAGCGACACCACGTTCATCCAGATCGCGGTGTCCCAGTCCGGGTGGTCGGGACGCGGACGGACGGGCGAGAGGTCCGGCGCCCCCGCCGAGGCGACGAGCACCTCGTCCTGGTTGTCGACCGTGCACATGCGCACCTCGAACGGCCCGTTCACCGGGTACAGGCCCCGCGCGGCGTACTCGCCCATCCGGGTGTGCATCCACGTCGTGAACTCGTTGATGACGCGGGCGATGTTCTCGCGCCGGGTGATGACGACGCCGCCGCCCGCGACGACGCGGAGGGTCGTGGCCCGCAGATAGAACAGCAGGTCCTTCGACCAACCCCACAGGTCCTCGGTCGCGGTGGCCTTCAGTCCGGCGGCGACGGCACCGAACTGGGCGGCGCCGAATGCGGGTGTGATCGCCTGGTTTCCCGCGGCGACCCGACCGAGTGGCGTGGTGACCGCCTCGGGGATCGTGTCGGAGAAGAAATAGTTGTACGGGCCGGTGACCTCGCGCGCGGTCGGAGGCTTCTCGGGACTGACCGACCAGACCTTGAGCCACGGGGTGTCCGTGAACGGGAACCAGATCGCCTCGACGCGGCCGGATTCCTCGGTGAACCGTTCGAAGGTGCGCCCCGAAGATCCGGCGGGCGCGAACAGTTCCTGCCACGGGATGTCGGTGAAACTCTGGCAGCGGAGTCGTTGATCGGCACCGGCCTGCAGGGTCACCGAGGTGATGAAGGTGCGCCCGAGATGGGTGAGCAACGGTGTGATCTCGGGATCCGACCGGTGGAACTCGCGCAGCACGTACCCGTCCGATGCGTCGTCCCACACGACGGCGGTGAGCGCGACGATCAGGTTCGAGAGGGAGCCGAAGGACTGTCCCGGCACCGCCGTCTCCCCCGCCGCCGGGTAGGTGGCGCCGTGGGCGCCGATCGACAGGGCCCCGGCGACGGTGATGTCGCCGATCGCGGGTGCGTTGGCCCAGCCGAGACCGTGCTCCTGCAACGCGGTGAGGATCGATTCGAGGCTTGCCCCGGCTCCCGCGGTGACCGTGGCGGGGCTGCCCGACGGGTCGACGGACACCCCGTTCAGGTGCGCCATGGTGTCGATGAGCACGGTCCTGTCGACGCTCTCGCCCGGCACGACCGTGAGCGGACTCCAGCTGTGCATGGTGCCGCGCGGGCGGATCCGGTAGCCGTGTGCGTGTGCCCAGTCGGCGAGGCGCACGACGTCGCCGGGCTCGCGGGCCGTGGCCGTCCACACCGAATCGAAGTGGATGGTCTTCGCCCAGTTCTCGAACCTGCGCTGCTCGAGGTGGATGTCGGTGGGGAATCCGGGCGGCGCCGCGATGGTGGCACCGGGGTCGCCCAGCGGAACGGCACCGGCGGGCGCCCACCCGAGGCCCGTGACGGCAGCGGCTCCGGCAGCGGCGACCGCCGAGCCGATGAAGCCACGGCGGCTCAGTGTGTTCCCGGGGGCATGGTCGGTCACGGGGACGAGCTCCGTTCTGTCGGGAGAACTACGAACTCGAGCAAAAATAGAACAAAGTTCGTTTCGATGCCAGTGGCGTCGAAACTCAGAGGGACAGGCCGGACGCCTTCAGCGCCCCCGTGATGTACTCCGGCGCTCCGTCCACCGACCAGACCGCGAACCCGATCGCCGCCAGCGTCAGCACCGGCCCGAGAACCACCACCTCGAACGGCCCCCCGGCACGGATCGCCAGGGCATCCGGCAACTTGAACTCCCACCACCGCTGCCCCCGCCAGGGGACGAACGGAGCAAGGAAGGGAATGCCCTCCTTCGTGATCGCGTCACCGAGGCAGTGCGTCGCACACCCCAGTGCGATCGCCACTCCCAGTCCGGTCGAACCGACGTCTCCCGGAAAGGCCGACCAGAGCAGGACGGACAGCACGGCGGTGACGAGCGTGACGACGAACCACCCGTACTTCTTCGCCCACGAACCGAACAGTCCGCGCAGCGCGAGCCCGAGGGTGACGAACAACGTGCCGATGATCGCGGCCCGCCCGAACTGCGCCACCAGCAGGGTCACGCCGCTCCCGAGGAGCACCGCGAACAATGCGGTGTGCGTCATGGTGCGGTGGCCACCGGTCCTCTTGCGCTCCCGCTTGCCGCGCGTGATGTTGTAGTAGCCGGCGGAGGCCGCCCCGACCCCCTTCGCGGCGGCCTGGCTGACCGGGCCGAAGGAGCGCGCGACCGTGGACTGCGTCGTGTCGAGATCGGGCAGCAACGCCGCACCGGCACACACACCGGCGAACGCGAGGGTCTCCGCCGTGGACGTCGGCCCACCCCACTCTCGGGGCAGCACGTCGGCGACGAGCAATCCGACGAGCGCTCCGGAAACCGCATGGGTCGGACCCATCACCATGTGAGACAACACCTTCCGATCGATGACGCGCCCGGCGCCTTCGATGGACGCGAGGCCGGGCCTCCAACCTAGCAATCACATCCGACACACCAGCACCACGGAGGGTCCGGTGACGCGCGGAGGCCGCCCACCGTGACGGTGGGCGGCCTCCGTGGAGCTTCGCCGATCGGGAACGGTCAGGCGAGCTGCGCCTGCCACATCCAGTGCAGCTGTTCGAGTCGCGCCGTCTGACCGATCAGAAGATCCTGGGTGACCGGGTCGGCGTCGGCCGTGACCTCGATGCGTTCGCGCAGCCGCGCGATCACCGCGGCGAGATTGCCGACGATCGACGCGACGACCTCGTCGTCCTTGCTCCAGCCGCTGCCGAAGCCCTTCGTTCCGCTGTCGGAGGCCACCGTGGCGGCCCGCCCGTCCGGGCTCACTCCGATCGCGGTCAGCCGCTCGGCGACCTGGTCGGTGAAATCGCGCGCTGTCGTCACCAGTTCGTCGAGGTCCAGATGGATGCTCCGGAACTGGGAGCCGACGACGTTCCAGTGCGCCTGCTTTCCGATCAGACTCAGGTCGACGAGGTCGACGAGCACGGCCTGCAGGGCGTCACCTGCGATCTTCTGATTCTCCGTGGACAATGCGCTCGTGATGGGGCTGTACATCTTTCGCACTCCTTTCGAAAATCTCTCTTCGGATTCAACATTCGGCGACCGCCGAAGGTTCCGGTTTCCCATCGATGTGGTGAAGTCGACACTCCCCGGGCGGCGGTGCGCGGAGGATGATGGGTACGACCGTGTCGATCCGTCCCGGGTCGACATCCACCGCAGTTCGCCCCGACGGGAGGTCGGTGACCATGGATGCACAATCCGCCCTGGTTCTGGTTCTGGCCGTGCTGCTCTACTGGTGGGGCCTGGGCTGACCCCACCCGCGCGTCACGCCCGGCCTGAGCGCACGCCCTCCTCGATCTTCTTGCCGAGGTCGGCGTCGACGTTGCGCCAGTACTCGAAGATGCGGTCGTACAGTTCCTCGTCCGTGCCCCCGAGGATGTGCCCGACGACGTTGCTCGCCAGACGCTCACGTTGCGCGTCGTCCATCACCTCGCGCACGAGGGTGCCGGCCTGCCCGAAGTCGTCGTCCTCGGCGTGCTGCACGTAGCCCGCACGGACCGCCTCGGTACCGAACTCCCACCGGCCGTCGTCACCGGCACGCTGCGGGTCTGCGTGCGGCCCACCGAACGTGTTGGGCGCGTAGACCGGGGTCGCGGGATCGTTGAACGAGTACGTCATCGCACCGTCCTGCGCATAGCTGTCGACCCGGTTCTTCGCCGCGTTGACCGGGAGTTGCGCATGGTTGGCTCCGATCCGGTACCGGTGCGCGTCGGCGTACGAGAACACCCGCCCGAGAAGCATCTTGTCGGGTGAGAACCCGATTCCCGGAACGATGTTCGACGGCGCGAACGCGGCCTGCTCGATCTCGGCAAAGAAGTTGCGGGGGTTCCGGTTCAGCGTCCAGGTACCCACCTTCACGAGCGGGTAGTCCCTCTGCGACCACGTCTTGGTCAGGTCGAACGGGTTGAATCGGTACCCCTCCGCCTCCGCAACCGGCATGATCTGCACGAACACCGTCCAGCTCGGGAAGTCTCCGCGCTCGATCGCGCCGTGGAGGTCCGCCCGATGGAAGTCCGGGTCGGTGCCCGCGAGGGAGTCCGCCTCCGCCGGGGTCAGGAACTCGATGCCCTGGTCGGTCTTGAAGTGGTACTTCACCCAGAACCGCTCACCGTCGGCGTTGATCCACTGGTAGGTGTGCGAACCGAATCCGTCCATGTGCCGCCACGTGCGGGGAATTCCCCGGTCACCCATCAGCCAGGTCACCTGGTGCGCGGTCTCCGGGCGCAGCGTCCAGAAGTCCCACTGCATGGTGTGATCACGCAGCCCGGATCCGGGCAGGCGCTTCTGCGAATGGATGAAGTCGGGGAACTTGATCGGGTCCTTGATGAAGAAGATCGGCGTGTTGTTGCCGACGAGATCGTAGTTGCCGTCCTCGGTGTAGAACTTGATCGCGAAACCACGAGGGTCGCGCCACGTGTCGGGACTCCCCTGCTCACCGGCGACGGTCGAGAAGCGCACCAGCGACTCGGTTTTCACGCCGGGCTGGAACAGCTTCGCCTTCGTGTAGGCGCTGACGTCCTCGGTGACGACGAGTTCGCCGAACGCACCTCCACCCTTGGCGTGGACGACACGCTCCGGCACCCGCTCGCGGTTGAAGTGCGCGAGCTTCTCGATCAGGTAATGGTCGTGCAGCAGGATCGGTCCCCCGACACCCGCGGTCAACGAGTCGTCGTCGCTCGCTACGGGGTTGCCGACGGCGTTGGTGGTGAAGCGGGTGTTCGTCATGTTCTACCTCCGGAAAGAGCGGATGCGGACGGTGTCGCGGGTACGACGGGGTCGCCGACCGGGCCGCACGGGTGCCGGGCGGCGGCGCAGACGTCGCCGGAGCGGTCAGCGGCAGTTCCCGCACAGACCCCAGAACGTCACTTCGGCCTCGTCGACGACGAATCCCGCGGCATCCGAAGGGGTCAGGCAGGGTGCGGCGCCGACGACACAATCGACGTCGACGACCGTGCCGCACGCGCGGCAGACGATGTGGTGGTGATTGTCGCCGGTGCGGGTCTCGTACCGCGCCGGCGAACCCGCAGGTTCGATCCTGCGGAGCAGGCCCGCCCCCACACACGCCTTGAGGACGTCGTACACCGCCTGGGTGGATACGGATCCGAGTTCGGCACGCACGGCGGCGGCGACCTCATCCGCATCCGAATGTGGATGTCGGACAATCATGTTGAGAACTGCAACACGCGGCCCCGTCACCCTCAGCCCGACGGAACGAAGCTGTTCCCTGGGGTCGAAGTGTGTTCCGTCCGCGTGTTCCATGGCTCTCAGTATGCCGCTTTTCTGGAATTAGTCAAGAAAAGAAACCGTGTGGTGGCGCTCACCCTGCCGGGGCGGCGCCGACCGCGCCCCCGAACAGAACTCGGGGGTCCTCGGCCGTGCGCGGCCGAGGACCCCCGTCGTCGTCGTTCTCAGCCCGACTTCGCACCCTTGAGCGCCGCGATCGCCTTCGCGACGCCTTCACCGTAGGCGGGATCGCACTGCGTGCAGTTGTCGATGTGCCGCTGCACGACGATGTCCTCCGCACCGTCGATGGCGCGCGCGGTGTTCTCGAACAGAGCCTGCTTCTGCGCATCGCTCATCAGGTTGAACAGCGCCCGCGGCTGCGAGAAGTAGTTGTCGTCGTCCTCGCGGAAGTTCCACGAGTCCGCGACATCCCCGACCGCCTGCGGCGGATTGCGATACTCCTGCTGTTCCTGCCAGATCCCGTAGCTGTTCGGTTCGTAGTGCAACTTGCCGCCCTGATTGCCGTCGACGCGCATCGCACCGTCGCGGTGGAAGCTGTTGGCGCCGTTGCGCGGGGCGTTGACGGGGATCTGGAAGTGATTGACGCCCAGTCGGTACCGCTGTGCGTCACCGTACGAGAAGAGCCGACCCTGCAACATCTTGTCGGGTGAGAAGCTGATACCCGGCACGACGTGGGCGGGATTGAACGCGGCCTGCTCGACGTCCGCGAAATAGTTGTCGGGGTTGCGGTTGAGTTCCCACTCACCGACCTCGATGAGCGGGTAGTCGCCCTTGGGCCACACCTTCGTCAGGTCGAAGGGATGGTAGGGCACCTTCGCGGCATCGGCCTCCGGCATGATCTGCACGCACAACTTCCACTTGGGGAAGTTCCCCGCCTCGATCGCGTCGAAGAGGTCGCGCTGATGGCTCTCCCGGTCGGCACCGACCAGGTCGGCGGCCTCGGCATCGGTGAGGTTCTCGATTCCCTGCTGGCAGCGATGGTGGAACTTCACCCAGAATCGCTCGCCCGCGTCGTTGATGAAGCTGAAGGTGTGCGAGCCGAATCCGTGCATGTGCCGATACGACGCCGGAATTCCACGGTCGCTCATGACGATGGTGACCTGGTGCAGGGATTCGGGAAGGCTGCTCCAGAAGTCCCAGTTGTTGTTCGGGCTCCGCAGGTTGGTCCGCGGATCGCGTTTGACCGCGTGGTTGAGGTCGGGGAACTTCAGCGGATCGCGGAAGAAGAAGACCGGGGTGTTGTTACCGACGAGGTCCCAGTTGCCTTCCTCGGTGTAGAACTTGACGGCGAATCCGCGGATGTCACGTTCGGCGTCGGCGGCACCGCGTTCGCCGGCCACCGTCGAGAACCGCGCAAACAATTCGGTCTTCTTACCGACCTCGGAGAAGATCTTCGCCTTCGTGTACTTCGTGATGTCGTTCGTGACCGTGAACGTGCCGTACGCGCCGGACCCCTTCGCGTGCATACGGCGTTCGGGGATCACCTCGCGGTCGAAGTGGGCGAGTTTCTCGAGGAACCAGACGTCCTGGAGCAACTGGGGGCCTCGCGGCCCGGCCGTGATCACGTTCTGGTTGTCGGGTACGGGGGCACCTGCGCCGGTCGTCAGCTTGTCCTGGGTCATTGTCGTCCCTTCGTGTGCGTTCGATGCCGTGAGCGTGCATTCACTCGAAGTGCAAGATGAAGTTGTCGCCCGTCGCCGGGGGCTGGGCGGCGACGGGTGGCCGAGGTGCACCGGATCGCCCCTCGACCATCCGGTACGTTGTGGTCACGATCACACTCCATCACCTTTTCTTGAACAGGTCAAGAAAACGGGGTCGAAAGTCCTCGCGCCCCGCGAACTCCACATGCCCCGACAGCGCGATCCGAACATCACGATTCACGCTTCCCGCCCCGCCTCCCACCGTTCCGGTAATAGCATGCGATCCGTCGGAGGTATCGGTCACCGACACCACGGTTCACCGGATCACAGGACGGTACATGGGTATTCGACTGCCGAAGCGCCGCACCCGACGCGCCGTCGCCGTGTCGGTCGGGGTGTGCGCACTGCTCACCACCGCCACCACCGCCGCGCACGGCGGTGGCCTGCCGACGGTCGTCGACGGCGACCCGATCGCGTTCGGCGGCGGATCGGCACACACGTACGTCACGCTCGACGACACCGGCAGTCCGACCGCGGTCGGCGTACGATTCGACGCCGTCGCGCTGGACTCGCTGCCGATCGGGCCGCTGCCCACCACCGACGACTTCGTCCTGGGTCTTCCGGGGCAGGCCGACGCGACGGTGTTCGATCACGTCACCCTCGACTGGAATTCCCACGGCCACGATGCCCAGCACGGATTCGACGTCCCGCACGTCGACGTGCACTTCTACATGGTCGACACCGCCACCGTCGACACCATCGACCCCTTCGTGCCCGGCTATCTCGAGAAGGCGCCCCGCCTCCCCGACCCGAAGTATCTGCCCGAGGGATACGAACCCGGCAACGATCCGCTGTTCGGCACCGTTCCCCGGATGGGACTGCACTGGCTCGACGGTACGCAGCACGACCACCGTTTCACCGAGACTGTCCTGCACGGGACGTGGGACGGGCGCCACATCTTCGTCGAACCGATGATGACGCGCGAGTGGCTGCAGTCCCGTCCGGAACTGCACGAGGAACTCGGGCAACCGGCCGCCTACCAGTACACCGGTCTGTACCCGACCACCTACTCGGTGACCTGGGACGACGCCGAACAGGAATACGTGGTCGAACTCGGTGGGCTCACCCCGCGCGAGGCGAGTTGATCGTCGACGCCGGTCACCGCACCCGCGCCGGCCCCGTGGCCATGCGACCCGAGTCGATGACGATGCCCCGGTGGGTACCGGGACGGAGCCACCGCGACAGCGTCGGCCCGTCCGCGTCGACGACGACCCGCGCGTACCGGAACCGGCCGCGCAGGCGCGCGACTCCCCGTGACGTCGCGCGCCCGGGTGCCGGTTGCGCGAAAGCGAGCCTCCCCGCGATCGGCAGCCGCGGTCCGCGTGGGGCCGCCCGAGTCGCCACCCTCCAGGTGTCGCCGGTCGCGCAGAACGATCCGAGCACGTCCCCGGTGAAGGATGCGAGCACCTTCGGCAACAGCCAGTGTTCGCGCCCGCCGTGCACCGACGGTGCCGAGTCGACGGCGATGAACGGCACCGCCATCGCGGGGACGAGCCCGCGGCGCAACACCGGACTGGCGAGAATCTCGCGGTACGGCCCGACCGGCGAGTCCAGGTAGTCCACCACCATCGCCAGGGTCACGGGGATCGTCGCCCCTCCAGGTCCGTGGTCGGCCGCATCGGCGGTGCTCCGGTGCCACCACAGGGTCGCGCGCACGGTCGCGGGCCACGGCGGTGGTGGCGACACCGGCCGGTGGGCGCAATCGTCACGGCTCTCGGGCACGCTCCACATCAACGGCCACCACGTGGTCGGGACGCGAAGCTGTGCGCGTCGAATTCCTTCGTGCGGGACCGATATCTCCACGTGAACGTCGGCCACATCACCGAGTTGCGTCCGGTGGCGTCCAGGTACCAGCTGTTGCAGCCGCCGGCGTTCCACACCGTTCCCGCCAGCGCGGGGTCGAGTTCGGCGATGTAGCGTCGCTGGACGTCCGCACGCACCTCCACCGCATCCAGGTGCCGCACCGACATGACACGCAGGGCGTCGGCGATGTACGCGGCCTGCGACTCGAGCATGTACACGATCGAACTGTGCCCGAGATTCGTGTTGGGTCCGTACATCAGGAACAGATTCGGGAAGCCGTGCACGCTGATCCCCAGGTACGCTGCGGGGCTGCCGTTCCACGCCTCGGCGAGCGTGCGACCATCGACACCTCGGATCCGATGCGCGACAGGTGGTTCCGTGGGAGTGAATCCCGTCCCGAAGATGATGACGTCGGCCGGGTACTCGCGGCCCGCGTCGTCGACGACTCCCTCCTCGGTCACCGCCGACAGCGCCGACGACACCACCGTCACGTGCGGTCGCGTGATTGCCGGGAACCAGTCGTCGGAGAGCAGGATCCGCTTGCACGTGATGGCGAAATCCGGCGTGAGTCGCGCCCTCAGATCCCGATCACGCACCTGTGACCGCAGCACGGATCGGGCACGTTTCTCGAAGAGCGGCAGCACATATCGTCGAGCGAGGGGCTTCGTCATGCCCACCACGTAGGCTTCCTTCTGCCCGTACACCAACCCGCGCACCACTTTCTGTGTCCACGGGAGCCTCCGGTACAGGGCGCGGACCGGGCGGGCGATGCGATGGTCACGTTTGGGCATGACCCATGACGCCGTCCGCTGGAACAGCGTGAGATGACCGACCCGGTCGACGATCTCGGGAACGAACTGGATCGCCGAGGCACCCGTCCCGATCACGGCGACCTTCCTTCCGGTCAGGTCGCACCCGTGATCCCATTCCGCGGAGTGGAACATCCGGCCGCGGAACAGTTCCGCACCCGGAACCTTCGGCACCGCAGGAGTCGAGAGCGCGCCCGTCGCGGTCACCAGCACGTCGGCGGTCAGCGCGCCGCGCGAGGTCTCGACAGCCCAACGGGTGCGGTCGGGATCCCAACGAGCGTCCAGCAGTTCGCAATCGACGATGGTCCGGTCGGCGACACCGTGCTCCCGGGCGACCCGGCGCAGGTACCCGAGGATCTCGGACCCGGTGCCGTGTGCGCGCGACCAGTCGGGCTCCGGCGCGAACGAGAACGAGTACAGCGCGCTGGGGACGTCGCAGGCGGCGCCGGGGTAGGTGTTGACCCGCCAGGTACCGCCGACGTCGTCGCCGCGTTCGATCACGAGGACGTCGGCGGCGGGGTCGTCGCGCAGGAGTGTCGCGGCCATCCCGATACCACCGAACCCCGCACCGACGACGAGAACGCGGACGTGGGCGGGTAGCGGCGTCGCAGTCACTTCATCACCGAGGCCTTCCATATCGGGAGGAGATGCTCCCGGAGTTCACGGTCGGATTCGGGTGTGCGCATCAGCGCCGACACCGCGAGGCCGCGCGCCAGTTCGATGCTGAGGGCGATGGCGTCCGGGGACATCCGTTCGCCCATGATCTCGGCGGCACCGCGAGTCAGGGCGTCGGACACCTTCCGTTCCAGTGGGATCAGCGCCTCGTGGAGCGCGGGCTCGGTGCGCGCGGCAACCCACAGTTCCAGTGCGGCGTGGAAGAGCGGTCCGGAGAACGCATCCATCAGCGTCTCGACGCCGCACTCGGGGTCGGGGCGCGCCTCCACGATCTCGGCGAGTCGTTTGTCGACGAGGTGCCCCACCGCTGCGACCACCAGGGATTCCTTGGTCGGGAAATGGTGGAGTTGAGCACCCCGCGAGACGCCTGCCCGGTGCGCGATGCCCTGGGTGCTGGTGCGGGCGTAGCCGAGGTCGACGAGGGATTCGATCGCGGCGTCGAGCAACTTGGCGCGCGTCGCGGCGGTGCGCTGCGCCTGGGTCCGTCGGGTACCGGACGCGACGCCGACGGTGTCGTGGGTCACGTCACGGATCGTAATCCCGAACTTACAAACAGTCCAGACTGTTCGTAACAAGGTGTCCATGTGTACGACATTCGAGACGACATCGAGACCCAACCGGCACAACCCGAGCCCGATCACGAGCAGAATTCCATACGCGCGCTCAGGAACCGAGCCCACAGGAGGGTCCATGACGTCCACCGAAACCACCACCGGAACCCATGTCGCCGATCTTGCCGAACTCGCAGCTCACGTCGGTGAACCCCTCGGGCTCAGCTCGTGGATCACGATCGGGCAAGGCCGCATCGACACCTTCGCCGATGCCACCGACGATCACCAGTGGATCCACGTCGATCCCGATCGCGCCGCCGCGGAGAGCCCGTTCGGCGGTCCCATCGCCCACGGCTACCTGACACTCTCGCTCATCATCCCGATGTGGTACGAGGTGCTGAAGGTCGACAGCGTGACGCTCGCGCTGAACTACGGGATCAACAAGGTGCGGTTCACGAATCCGGTGCCCGCAGGTGGCCGTGTCCGGCTCGACGCGACCCTCGCGTCGCTCGACGAGCTGCCGGGCGGTGGCGTGCAGATCGTCGTCGACGGAAAGATCGAACTCGAGGGCAGCGACCGTCCGGCCGTGGTCGTCGAGGCCGTCTACCGTCTGTACGAGTGACGTCCACCCCCACATGAGCGAACGGTACCTTCGATCGATCCGTTCGATCGAAGGTACCGTTCGCTCGGTGGAAGCAGGGGTGTCTAGACGAGGAGTTCCGCGATCTGGATGGTGTTCAACGCCGCGCCCTTGCGCAGGTTGTCACCCGCCACGAACAGGGCGAGACCGCGACCCTCGGGCACACCCGGGTCCTGACGGATACGACCCACCTGCGACAGGTCCTTACCGGCTGCCGCGAGCGGGGTCGGGACGTCGACGAGCTGGACGCCGGGGGCGTTCGCGAGCAGCTCCTGCGCGCGCTCGACCGACAGCGGACGGTCGAACTCTGCGTTGATGGACAGCGAGTGACCGGTCACGACCGGAACACGCACGCACGTGCCCGACACGAGCAGATCCGGCAGGCCCAGGATCTTGCGCGACTCGTTGCGCAGCTTCTGGTCCTCGTCGGTCTCACCCGAGCCGTCGTCGACGAGCGCTCCCGCCAGCGGAAGCACATTGAACGCGATGGGCGCGACGTACTTGTCGGGCGCCGGGAAGTCCACGGCGCTGCCGTCGTGGACGAGCTTGTCGGCATCGCCGATCACGGCCCGGACCTGACCGAGCAGCTCGTCGACACCGGCGACGCCGCTACCGGAGACGGCCTGGTAGCTGGACACGATGAGGCGGCGCAGACCTGCCTCGTCGTGCAGCGCCTTCAGCACCGGCATCGCAGCCATCGTCGTGCAGTTGGGGTTGGCGATGATGCCCTTGGGCGGATTCTTCGCGTCCTCCGGGTTCACCTCGCTGACCACGAGGGGGACCTCGGGATCCTTGCGCCACGCGGACGAGTTGTCGACGACGGTCGCGCCGGCCGCGGCGAAGCGCGGGGCCTGCTCCCGCGACAGCGTCCCCCCCGCCGAGAACAACGCGATGTCGATGCCCGCCAGATCCTCGTCGGAGGTCGCGGAGGCGTCCTCGACGACGATCTCCTCGCCCCGGAACGGCAGCTTCTTGCCGGCCGAGCGGGCCGACGCGAAGAACCTCACCTTGTCGGCGGGGAAGTTGCGCTCCTCGAGAAGCGTGCGCATGACGATGCCGACCTGGCCGGTGGCACCTACGACTGCGATGGTGGTCATGTCTCTACCGTCCCGTTCCGGCGTGGACGACGGCTTCTTCTTCGCCGCCGAGGTCGAACGCGGCGTGCAGGGCACGCACCGCGTCGTCGAGTTCGGTGTCGTCGACCAGCACCGAGATGCGGATCTCGGAGGTCGAGATGAGGTCGATGTTGATTCCGGCGTCGGCGAGTGCCTCGCAGAACTTCGCGGTCACGCCGGGGTGGCTCTTCATGCCGGCACCGACGAGGGAGACCTTGCCGATGTGGTCGTCGAACAACACCTGGGTGAAGCCGATCTCGTCCTGCTGCTTGGTGAGCAGTTCGACGGCGCGCGGACCGTCGGACGTCGGCAGCGTGAACGTGATGTCGGTCTTGCCGGTCTCCACCTTGGAGATGTTCTGCAGGACCATGTCGATGTTGATCTCGGCCTCGGCGACGGCGCGGAACACCTTCGCCGCGTAGCCGGGCGTGTCGGGCAGGCCGACGACGGTGATCTTCGCTTCGCTGCGGTCGTGAGCAACGCCGGTGATCAGGGCCTCTTCCACGGGGATGTCCTCCATCGATCCGGTCACCACTGTGCCGGGCTTGGTGGTGTACGACGAACGAACGTGCACGGGCACGTTGTAGCGGCGTGCGTACTCGACGCAGCGCAGCATCAGGACCTTCGCGCCGCACGCGGCGAGTTCGAGCATCTCCTCGAACGACACCTTGTCGAGCCGCTGCGCGTCCTTGACGATGCGCGGGTCGGCGGTGAACACGCCGTCGACGTCGGTGTAGATCTCGCAGACGTCGGCGTTCAGTGCCGCGGCGAGCGCGACGGCCGTCGTGTCGGAACCGCCGCGACCGAGCGTCGTGATGTCCTTGCTGTCCTGGCTCACGCCCTGGAATCCGGCGACGAGCACGATGTTGCCCTCGTCGAGTGCCGCGCGGACGCGGCCCGGGGTGACATCGATGATCTTCGCCTTGCCGTGGCTTCCGGTCGTGATGACTCCGGCCTGGGAGCCGGTGAACGACCGGGCCTGCGCGCCGAGCGAGTGGATGGCCATCGCGACCAGCGCGTTGGAGATGCGTTCACCGGAGGTGAGCAGCATGTCCATTTCGCGGGCGGGCGGGGCGGGGCAGACCTGCTGCGCGAGGTCGAGGAGTTCGTCCGTCGTGTCGCCCATCGCCGAGACGACCACGACGACGTCGTTGCCCGCCTTCTTGGTCTCGACGATCCTCTCAGCGACGCGCCGGATCCGCTCGGCCGACGAGACCGATGATCCTCCGTACTTCTGGACGACGAGTGCCACGCTGGCGAACCTCCGGGGTCTTGGGTGCAAGTCCGAGGTACCAGCTTACCGATGCCGACGATCGCCGCTGGGCCCGCCCTGTCAGGGCACGGTGGTGTGCAACAGCATCACGTTGTAATCGCTCCAGCGTGAGGCGGTGAAATAGATGTCGTTGCCGGACGACCACGGATGGATGAACGGGGCGTACATCCCGCCGCCGAGCCGCTCGCTGTCGACGACCTTCGTGGGCGGGCTCCACGGCCCCTCCGGAGACGCACTGGTGCGAATCTCGATCCCCGCGGCCTGCTCGCTGCCGTAGAGCATCACGAACTTGTCGCCGGTGTAGTGCACGGAGAGCTCGCCGACCGTCGGCGGCACGATGGGAACGGCGCGGTCGGGGGCACCGGGCACCCAGACGCCACCGTCCCAGTACTCGTACGCCGCGAGGTCGAGGATCTGCTTCTCCGGCACCCTCGACAGGAACGCCGCACCGAATCGGCCCTGCGGGGTCCCGTAGTCGTACACGTACCCGTCGTGTTTCAGGTACGCGTGCTGCTGGAAGTTCTCGTTACCGGTGGAGACCTGCTCGACACCGGGAACCTCGACGGGCACGTTGACGCGCACCGTCTCCGGGCGCAGCTCCCAGCTCTCCCCGTTGTCCGCGGACGTTGCGATCATCGACGCGTTGGTCCACCACTCCCCGTTGCCTCCCCACTTCCGGACGGACATGAGGTTGAGGTACTGGATGCCGTCGACGGCGATGCCGGCCGTGGGGATGACGGTCTTCTCGACGCCGTCGACGGCGAGGCTTCCGACGAGGTCGCGCGAGAAATCCGAGGTGCCGGGCAACAACGACGTTCCGGAGTGGATGTCGCCGGGGACCGGGTCGAGGATGTCGATTCCGTCCGACAGGTCGGTGTCGGCACTGCGCATGATGATGTTGTGGCGCCACTGCTCACCCGGGAGGGAGCAGTCGCCGAAGGTGTCTCCGAACGCCATGAGGACGCGACGGTCGGCTCCGGTGGCGCCGTTGTCCCACATGATCCCGAGGTCGGTACCCGACACGGTGAATCTGTCGTGCGTGCGGTTGGCGCTGTGCACGCCGGTGACCCAGGCGACGGTGCGGGCCGGACCGGAGCCCGCAGAGGGAAGTGCCCGCTGGTCGTTCTGCGACGGCCGGCCCGACGACTGGGAACCTCCGTCCGCACTGAGACCGCTGCTCCCGGGGCTGCTGTGGCCGCAGGGTTCGGCGTGCGCGGTGGCCGGTACGAAAACCGGTGCGCACAGCGACAGCGCGAGCGCGCAGATCCCGACAGTTCCGGTTCTCCACCGACGTACGACCATGTCTCTCCCCGACCTCCAGCTGTTACTGCTGTTACGCACGTTGCTCGAGTGTACGATTGGGGAGGTTATCCGTTGAGGCGGGGGTCACACGGAGATCTCGGGTATCGGTTCTATCACGAACGTCCTGCGTCCCCGCGTCGCACCCCCGCGTCGACGTTCCGGCACATCCGGACCGGCACCCCGGGCGCGAACCGCCCGATCCCGCGTTACACTGCATGGCATGCAGCGCGCGCTTCTCCTCGGCCGCCGCGGCGGGATCTGATCAGACCGGCTTCCCGTCGCGGGGTTTCGACGCGCCGGTCGACAATCCGGTCTGGACTCACCAGTCCCCTTTTCCTTGGAGCACGTCATGTCACCCGCCGACGCTTTCACCTCCGGTTCGCGCACCATCACGCCGCCGAGCAAGCCCGCCCCCGCCGACCAGCCCGCATGGAACACGCAGAAGAACTCGTCCATGCCCACCTACCGGTACCGGCCGTTCGCCGAGGAGGTCGAGGCGATCACCCTGCCCGACCGCACCTGGCCCGACAAGATCATCGACCGCGCACCGGCATGGTGCGCCGTCGATCTGCGTGACGGCAACCAGGCCCTGATCGACCCGATGAGCCCCGCCCGCAAACGACGCATGTTCGATCTGCTGGTTCGCATGGGCTACAAGGAGATCGAGGTGGGTTTCCCGTCCGCGAGCCAGACCGATTTCGATTTCGTCCGGGAGATCATCGAGGACGGCGCGATTCCCGACGACGTCACCATCCAGGTGCTGACGCAGTCACGACCCGAGCTGATCACGCGCACGTTCGAAGCCTGCTCCGGTGCCCGGAACGTGATCGTCCACTTCTACAACTCGACCTCGATCCTGCAGCGCCGCGTGGTGTTCAAGGCCGACAAGGACACCATCCGCAAGATCGCGACCGACGCCGCCGAACTGGTGATCGAGACCGCGAAGAACTACCCCGACACGAACTGGCGGTGGGAGTACTCCCCCGAGTCCTACACCGGAACCGAACTGTCGTACGCCAAGGAGGTCTGCGACGCCGTCGTCGAGACCCTCGGTGGAACCCCCGAGAACCCGGTGATCATCAACCTGCCCGCGACCGTCGAGATGGCCACGCCCAACGTGTACGCCGACTCGATCGAATGGATGCACCGCAACCTCGCGAAACGCGACTCGATCATCCTGTCGCTGCACCCGCACAACGACCGTGGAACCGGTGTCGCGGCCGCCGAGCTGGGCTACCAGGCCGGCGCCGACCGTATCGAGGGCTGCCTGTTCGGCAACGGTGAGCGCACCGGCAACGTGTGCCTGGTGACGCTGGGCATGAACATGTTCAGCCGCGGCGTCGATCCGCAGATCGACTTCTCGAACATCGACGAGATCCGCCGCACCGTCGAGTACTGCAACCAGCTGCCCGTCCCGGAGCGGCACCCGTACGGCGGCGACCTGGTGTACACCGCGTTCTCCGGCAGCCACCAGGACGCCATCAACAAGGGTATGGACGTCATGAAGATCGACGCCGACGCCGCGGGCGCCGACGTCGACGACATCACCTGGGCCGTCCCCTACCTGCCGATCGATCCGAAGGACGTCGGCCGCAGCTACGAAGCCGTCATCCGCGTGAACTCGCAGTCCGGCAAGGGCGGCATCGCCTACATCATGAAGCACGACCACGGCCTGAACCTGCCGCGGCGTCTCCAGATCGAGTTCTCCCAGTCCGTCCAGAAAGTCACCGACGGTGAGGGCGGCGAGGTCAGCCCCAAGGAGATGTGGGACATCTTCCAGGAGGAATACCTGGCGCCCGTCACCCCGCTCGAGCGGATCCGTCAGAAGGTCACCGCGGCCGAGACGGACGGCGGCGAGGACACGGTCGTCGCGGTCCTGAAGGTCGACGGCGTCGAGAAGGAGATCACCGGCTCGGGCAACGGCCCGCTGGCCGCCTTCGTCAGCGGACTGGACACCCTCGGCTACACCGTCGCCGTCCGCGGGTACACCGAGCACGCGATGTCCTCCGGCGACGACGCCAATGCGGCGGCGTACGTCGAAGCCGACGTCACCCGCCCCGACGGCACCACCGCGCTGGTGTGGGGCGTGGGCATCGCCCCGTCCATCACGGCCGCGTCGCTGCGCGCGGTCGTGTCGGCGGTGAACCGCGCCCACCGTTAGCACCCGCACACCACACCGACGCGAGCGGCCACCCCATCATCCCGGGTGGCCGCTTTCGTCTCCTTCGAGCCGTTCGTCACCACGTTTCCGATAGCGCTCCGGCACGACGTGATCGGCGTTATTCTGCGGAGGGCTTCTCGTCGGGCCGTCGCATCCTCGGCACCGTCGGGATACGACGACTCCGTGAACCCGGAAAATATGTTCGAGCTCGTGCAGGTTCGCTCACTCGGAGGGGTCGCATGGATTTCTGGGACATCATCTGGTACATCATCGTCTGCTTCGCCTTCATCGCCTACCTGATCATGCTGTGGATGATCATCGGCGACCTGTTCCGCAACCGGGAGCAATCCGGATGGGTGAAGGCGATCTGGATCGTCTTCCTGTTCATCGTCCCGTGGCTGACCGCCCTCGTGTACCTCATCGTGAACGGCGACGGTATGGCGAAACGGTCCGCGCGTGAGGCCGCCGAATTCAAGCAGGCCCAGGACGAGTACATCCGCGACGTCGCCGGTAAGTCGCCGGCCGACCACATCGCCGACGCGAAGGCCCTGCTGGACGCCGGGACCATCACCGAAGAGGAGTTCCAGGCGCTCAAGACGAAGGCCCTGGCCTAGCCCGTCGACCCGGGCGAACGGATCTCCGTTCGATCCACACCGCGAACGATCCGTTCGCTCGGGCCGGGGAGGGTCTCGGGTCGGGGAGGGTACGGCGACGTAACACACCTGTGGAAAACTCGGCGCGTGGTTACAACGACGGGGCTCTCGACGCGCGGACGTATCGCGCTGCAGGCGGCGCGCGCGGCTGCGTGGGCATCACGAACGGCCGGACGCGGCAACGGCTCGATGATCGGCGGACTGATCGCCCTGAAGATCGAGCCGACTCTCATGGCACAGGTGGGGCACGGACGCCGTACCGTGCTGGTCACCGGCACCAACGGCAAGTCGACGACCACCCGCATGACCGCGGCTGCACTCGGCACCGTCGGACCCGTCGTCACGCAGCCGGACGGGGCGAACATGGACGCCGGCATCGTCTCGGCGCTCGCTTCCGATCTCGCGGCGCCGCTCGCCGCCATCGAGGTCGACGAACTGCACACCCCGCACGTCGCCGACGCCCTCGACCCGCAGGCGATCGTGCTGCTCAATCTCACCCGCGACCAACTCGACCGCGTCGGCGAGATCAACAAGATCGAACGGACACTGCGCGCGGGACTGCAACGGCACCCCGACGCCGTGATCGTCGCCAACTGCGACGACGTCCTCGTCACCTCCGCCGCCTACGACAACCCGAACGTCGTGTGGGTCGCCGCGGGTGCGGGCTGGGCCGGGGACTCGGTGAGCTGCCCCCGAACCGGCGAACCGATCGTGCGCGACGGCGACCACTGGTACAGCACCGGCGACACGGACTTCGCACGTCCCACACCGCACTGGTGGGTCGACGACGACAACGTGTACGGCCCCGACGGACTCGTCCTGCCCCTGCAACTGCGGTTGCCCGGTCGCGCGAACCGCGGCAACGCCGTGCAAGCGATCGCCGCGGCCGTCGCTCTCGGCGCGGATCCCGCCGCGGCGGCCGCAGCCGCCTCGGTCGTCGAGGAGATCGCCGGTCGGTACAAGACGGTGCAGATCGGCCCGCACTCCGTGCACATGCTGCTCGCGAAGAATCCGGCAGGCTGGCAGGAAGCCCTCTCCATGATCGACCCGACGGTGGACGGGCTCGTCATCGCCGTCAACGGGCAGGTGCCCGACGGTGAGGACCTGTCGTGGCTGTGGGACGTGAGGTTCGAGCATTTCGAGGGCGTGCAGGTCGTCGCGTCCGGTGAACGCGGCACCGACCTCGGAGTGCGGTTGACGTACGCCGGAGTGGACCACACGCTGATCGCAGATCCGGTGCGGGCCATCGCTTCCTGCCCTCCTGGACGCATCGAGGTACTCGCCAACTACACCGCGTTCCGCGACCTGAACACCGCCATCGCGAAGGGAGCGTCGAATGTCTGACTCGACGGTGCGGATCGGCCTCGTCCTGCCCGACGTCATGGGCACCTACGGTGACGGCGGGAACGCCCTCGTCCTCCGGCAACGCCTGCGGATGCGCGGCCACGATGCCGAGATCGTCGAGATCGGGCTCGGTGACCCGGTGCCCGATTCCCTCGATCTCTACACCCTCGGCGGTGCGGAGGACGCGGCGCAGCGCCTCGCGACACGACATCTGATGCGCTACCCCGGGCTCCAGCGCGCGGCCGAACGCGGAGCACCCGTCCTCGCGATCTGCGCGGCCATCCAGGTGTTGGGCCACTGGTACGAGACGTCCGCGGGAGAGCGCGTCGACGGGGTCGGGATCCTGGACGTCACGACCGCACCGCAGTCCACCCGTTCGATCGGTGAGATCGTCACGGACCCCGCGATCGACGGCCTGACGAAACCGCTCACCGGATTCGAGAACCATCGCGGTGGAACGACTCTCGGATCGGATGCTCGCGGGCTGGGTCGCGTCACCCGCGGTGTGGGCAACGGCGTCGGCGACGGACTCGAAGGTGCCGTCCAGGGCTCGGTGTACGGCACCTACCTGCACGGGCCCGTCCTGGCACGCAACCCGGAGCTCGCCGACCATCTGCTCACTCGGGCGCTGGGCGTCGAGTCGCTGTCACCGCTCGACCTCCCGGAGGTCGAGCAGCTACGCCGCGAGCGACTGGCCGGCTGACAGCAAGCACCCCGGCGACGGTTCAGCGGGTCGGTTCGGTGATGTGATCGAGGATCTCGTCGGCGAGACGATCGGGGGTCTCGTCGGGGATCCAGTGGCTCACACCGCGGAAGATCGCAAGCCGGTACGGCCCGGTCACGTACCTCGCGGTGGCGTCCACGCCGGCCCGCCCGATCGCCGTATCGCGGTCGCTCCAGACCATGAGCGTGGGCACGGACACCCGCGCGAGACTCGCCTTCGGGCCCGACAGCGGCATCGCCCGATACCAATGGAGGCCGCCGCGCACGACCGAGGGATCGGACATGCGTGCGGCGTCGCGCGCGGCGGCCTCGGGCCCCTGCCCGGTGCGCCGCAGCATCGCGGTACCGATCGACGGGGTGCTCAGCAGCCGCTCGGGCAGCCACGGCAGCTGGAAAGCGAACATGTACCACGATCTCAGCAGTTGGGTGCTGGTGACGAACGACCGCAGGAACGCCGCGGGGTGCGGAACGGAGACGGCGGTGAGGGTGCGCACCAGATCGGGGCGGCGCGCCGCCAGAGTCCACGCGACCGCGGCACCCCAGTCGTGGCCGACGACGTGGACGGAACGACCGACGGCGTCGGCAAGGGCGGCGGCATCGTCGGCGAGCAGCGGGATGCGGTAGTCGCGCCGCCTACGCGGACGCGCACGCGGCGAGTAACCCCGCTGATCGGGCACGAGAGTGCGGAACCCGGATGCATGCAACCGCGGGACGACCGCATCCCACGAGTGCAAATCCTGCGGGAACCCGTGCAACAGCAGGATCGGGTCGCCGTCGGCGGGGCCGGTGTCGCGGACATCGAAGGTCAGTCCGCCACGGACGAGCGTTTCGACACGGTGCACCGCAACCCCCACCACATCGGACCCCGAACAGGGGTTCGGCCCGGGAGTCGCTTTACGCGGTTTCCGGGCCGGATCTCTGCTTCACGAGCCTCTGTCGTCCTCGGACGTCTGCTCGATTCGCACCTACGATGTTACCCACGTCACATATCGCCCGTCAACAGGCGGTCGCCGGAACTCAACCTTCGCCCAACGAGGCGATCGCGGCGCGCAGCTTGGCGGTCGCCTCGTCGGCGACCTCGCGGAGCCCGTCCTCGTCGGCGACCCGGACCATGATCTCCGGGTTCATCGCATCGACGATGACCGACTCCGCGTCGTCCGGATCGACCCGCACGACGACGTTGCACGGCAGCAGCAACCCGATCTGCCGGTCGACGGTGACCGCGCGATGGGCGAGCGGCGGGTTGCACGCCCCGAGAATCACGTAGTCCTCGAGATCCTCACCCAGCTTGGCCTTCAACGTGGCCTTCATGTCGATCTCGGTGAGCACACCGAAACCCTGCTCGGCCAGAGCCTTCCGGGTACGTTCGACAGCATCACCGAAGCTCGACCGCAGCGTGGTGGACAGCGACAGGTTCATGGTCCTCCCTTCCCTCTCCTTGCCCATCATACCCCAAGGGGTATTCCCCGGGGCGGGATCGTCGGAACCGCGACCGGGCCCCTGCTCACTTGGCGTCGGCGCCGTCCAACAACCACCGACCGTCGACCCGTTTCACGGTGACGACGAACCGGGTCGCATCCGTGCGCCCGTCGGTCGCCAGCACGTTCGTCACGTCCTGATCGAGAAAGACCAGGACCGTCGCGGTGTCGCCGGCGACGGACTCGAGCCCTGCGTATTCGGCGCGTGCGACGGAGGACCCTTCACCCTGTTCGACGAGCGCACGCAAGTCGCCGGCGACCTGCGAGTACCGGGCCGCGAACTACTCCGTCGAGATCGCCGCGACCGCGGCGAGCGACTCGTCGAACGTGGTGTGGTCGTATGTACCGAGCGTGATCGCGTACTCACGGGCCCGATCCACGGCCTCCCGACCCAGGTCCGTCGCGCGCTCGGCCTGCCACCAGCGGAAGCCGCAGAACCCCGCGACTGCCACGAGGAGCGCGATCACGCCGACGAGCAGCCACCGCATCGACGACGACCGCGCCGACGATGCCCGAGCAGGAGACCGACCCGCCCCAACATCCGCGCCGGCGTCGTCACCGGTGGTGTCGTCACCGGTGGTGTCCGCCTCGTCGTCGATTGCACCGGTAGCGATCATCGGTCCCCTCCTCGATTCCCCATCGGATGTGCGCCGCCCGCCCCCTCGGACGCGGTCGGTCCGCCGTCAGCCCTGCACGACCGCCGGCAGCCCTCCCCGCAGTTCGCCCTTGACGACCTTGCCGCTCGCGTTGCGTGGCAGGGCGTCCACGATCACGATCTCCTTCGGATGCTTGTACCGCGCCAGATGCGCGTCGAGGTGGGGCTGCATGTCGTCCAGGGTGAGACCGTCGTGTCCGGGGCGCAGCGCCACCACCGCGACCGGGACCTCGCCCCACCGGGGATCCGGGCGACCGATCACGGCCGCCTCCTGCACCGCAGCGTGACCGAACAGCACGTTCTCCACCTCGGCGCAGTAGATGTTCTCCCCACCGGAGATGATCATGTCCTTCTTCCGATCGACGACGTACACGAACCCCTCGTCGTCGACCCGGACGAGGTCCCCCGAGTGGAACCAGCCGCCGTGGAACGCCTCCGAGGTGGCCGTCGGGTTGTTCCAGTACTCACGCATCATCGTCGGGCCCCGGTAGACGATCTCGCCGACCTCCCCCGGCGCGACATCGTTCATCTCGTCGTCCACGACGCGGGCCTGCACGGTCGGGATGACGCGACCGACCGAACCGAGTTTGCGGATCGCGTCGTCACCGTCGAGCACGCAGGTGATCGGCGACATCTCGGTCTGCCCGAAGACCGCGACGTTGAATGCGTCGGGGAAGGTCTCGGCCATCGCCCGCAAGATGGTGTCCGAGCTCGGCGCCGCGCCCCAGGAAATATTGCGTAGAGCCAGTTTCCGCGGTCGATCCTGCTGCGCAGCACACACCGCCTGCCACTGCACGGGCACGAGGAACAGACTGGTCACCTGTTCCGCCTCGAGCACATCCAGGAGCTCGTCCGGGTCGAACGCACCGACCGGGTGGATCACCGTGGACGTGCCGAGCATCAGGCTGGGCGCGATCGAGCCCAGCGCCGCGATGTGGAACATCGGCGAGGCACAGAACCCGATCCCGGACTCGTCGAACTGCCGGAACGCCCGGATGCAGGTCAGCGCCTGGGCTTCGAGATTCGAGTGGCTGAGGACCGCACCCTTGGGGCGCCCGGTGGTTCCCGACGTGTACATGATGAGCGCCGTTGTGTCGGAGGGAATCTCGATGCTCGGATGCGGGTCGCCCTCCTCGGCGACGAGGGCCTCGTAGGCCACGGAATCACCGGTGGGTTCGATGCCCACCGCGATCGACAACTCGATCCCACCGGCCTCCGCGCGGGCAGCATCCGCCAACGGGACGAGTGGCCCCTCCGCGACGACGGCCTTCGCGCCGCTGTCCGCGACCAGGAAGGCCACCTCGGGAGCGGTGAGTCGGAAGTTGACGGGCACCGCGATGGCACCGATGGCGTTGGCGGCCAACACCGTCTCGAGGTACTCGGGCCGGTTCAGCATGAGGATGATGATGCGATCCCCGAAGCCCACACCGCGCCGCGACAACGCATCGGCAAGTTTCTCGACGCGTTCATGGAGGCGGGACCACGTGATCGTGTCGCCACGGAATCGGAGTGCGGTGCGCCCCGGAGTCATCAGAGCGTGTCGAGCGACCTGGTTGTTCCAGGTGTTGACCCGGTAGCGCTGTGATTCGGCGACGGACGGTGCGGAACTCGGGGACACGGAAATCGGGGACGCGGAGACCATCGACGGGTCCTCTCGTATCGGGGAAGAAGAGTCGGTGCCGGAACCGGGTGCGATGTGAGCGACACTACAGAAAACGGACGCGCACGGCCAGACCCTTGTTAACAGATATTCTCATCGTCGGATCGCGCAGCAGAGACAGCTCCGTCGACCGAAACACTTGCGAACAAGGCTTATTCGTGCGCTCGGCGGTCGAGTCGGCGGGATTCTTCGGAGATATGTGATTGTTCGCACCGTGTCCGGACGGGCGGACGCCGGAACTACGTGAACTCGGGTCGGCGTTTCTGCAGCATCGCAGCGACCCCCTCCGCGAAGTCGGCCGATCCGAGCAGTTCGATCTGACCGGACTTCTCGAGATCGAGCGCGGCCCCGAACGCGGGCAGGGTCGCGGCGTTCAGCGCATGCTTCGTCAGTGCGAGCGCTCGACGCGGCCCGGCCGCGGTGCGCGCGGCGACGGCGTCGACGTGGCCGAACAACTCGTCATCGGGCAGGGTCCGGGCGACGAGCCCGAACCTCGCGGCGTCGACGGCGGCGACGCGATCACCGAGCAAGGCCATCTCCGCCGCCCGTGCACGGCCGATCGCAGCCGGGATCAGCAGGCTCGCACCGCCGTCCGGCATCAACCCGATGTTGACGAAAGCAAGCAGGAAGTATGCGCTCTCGGCCGCGTACGTCAGGTCGGCGGCAACCGCCATCGAGACACCGACACCGGCCGCCGGACCGTTGACCGCTGCCACCACCGGCACCGGGACGGTCGTGATCGCCTCGACGACGTCGTTCGCGGTGTCCATGACCACGTCCGGCGAGGCGGGGTTCGTCCCGGCAGCGGCGAGGTCGGCGCCCGTGCAGAACGCCGCCCCGTCGCCGGTGAGCACGATCGTCCGGACGCGATCGTCGTCTCCCGCGGCCGTGATCGCCGCGCCGAGTGCACGCATGGTGTCGAGGTCGATGGCATTCATGCGGTCGGGGCGTGCGATGGTGAGGCGCAGGACACCGTCCGCGAACGCGGTGCGCAGGCCGGCGGTGGCGGCGGTGACGCCCGGTTCGGCCGCGGTCATGCCCGCACCGCCGCCGGCTCCGCGATGCCTGCGAGACGACCGGTGATGATGCTCTCCGCGTCGGACACCGTGCGCCCGACCAGGTCGGCGACCGTCGGAACGTCCCCCTCGGCGACTCGGGTTCCCACTGCGCCCTCCTCCTGTCCGGCCGACGGTGGGGCCGCCGGCACGAACACCCGTGATGTTAAGAATTGCCGTTAACATTGTCCGCGCAGTTCACGTTTGTCAATACGCTGTGTACTGCGGTTTTCAAGGGATGACTCCGAACGTTCCGATTTCTTCCACCCTGTCCTGCCTGTTACCTTTGTGGTGCGGCTCCGCCTTCGGTACGGGCGCGCCGGAACCATCGACGAGGAGTCCACGTGGCCGAACGAACACGCAGTGGTGCACGCGCGCGCACGTCCCCACCTGCCGGGTCCGCGCCGCCTGTGCGCAAGCGTCCCAAGAATCGCAAGGCGCAGATCGCTACCGTGGCGGCCGAGGCATTCAGCGAACGCGGCTACCACGGGGTGAGCATCGAGGACATCGCAAAGGCCGTCGGTATCTCCGGGCCCGCCCTCTACCGGCACTTCCCGAACAAGTACGCATTGTTCGTCCAGGCGGTGAATCAGCTCGCCGACGCGCTCGATGCGGCGCTGTCGCAGTTCGACGACGACACCCCCGACGACGGAGCCGCCGCGATCCTCGACAAACGGCTGACCGCCACGATCGGCATGACCATCGACAACCGGCGAACGGGCGGACTGTACCGATGGGAGCGCCGGTATCTGTCGGATGACGACCAGGCGAAGGTCCGCGGCAAGATGGCGGTCATCAACCGTCGTCTCGCCCAGACTCTGACGGAGTTGCGCCCGGGGCTCACCGCCACCGACGCCGCGCTGCTCGCGACGGCGCAGCTCAGCGTGATCGGGTCGATCACCACGCATCGCGTGCCGCTGACCACCCGACGTCTGCAGAGTCTGCTGCTCGACGCCTGCCGCTCCGTCGCGGCGACCTCACTGGTTCCCGACGAGCCCGCCGCCGCACCGACGGAGCGCACCGGTATCGCGGTGGCGAACAAGCGTGAGGTGCTGCTGCACGAGGCCGTTCTGCTGTTCGACGCCCGCGGCTATCACGAGGTGAGCATCGAGGAGATCGGTGCGGCAGCCGAGATCAACGCGTCCGGCGTGTATCGGCACTTCGCGAGCAAGGCAGATCTGCTGGCCGCCGCGTTCCACCGGGCAGGCGACCGGGTCGCCCTGGCCGTGTCCTCTGCGCTCGCCGACTCCTCCACTCCCGCACAGGCACTCGAGCATCTCACCGAGGTGTACGTGGAGTTGTCGTTCGCGCAGAACGCGTTGATGTCGGTGTACTTCGCGGAGATCGGGAACCTCCCCGCAGCCCATCGCAGCGATCTGCGCAACATCCAGCGGCTCAACATCGAGGAGTGGGCTCGGTTGGTCGGCGAACTGCGCACCGACCTCACGCCCGTCGAGTGCCGCATCCTGGTGCACGCCGCCCTGAACCTGGTACTCGACGTCGGGGAGATGACGCGGTTCCGCAACAGTGCATCCGACCGCCGCCGCACGGTGGATCTGATGCTTGCGGTCCTCCTCGGTGACGCTGCGACGCGTCGCGACTCCGAAGCGTCGGCGGCGTCCACAGGGACGCGCACATGACCCCGTTCCGCAGCACCCGGACGGCGCGACCGACGTCTTCTTTCCCGCCGACGACATCGCCCGGCGGGTCGGACGGCTGACCGATGGCGGCGCCGATCACGCTGTCGAATCCGTCGGTTCCGAAGCCGTGATCCGGCAGGCACTGTCGTCGCTGACCAGCCCGGGAATCTGTGCGACGCTGGGCCTTCGAGGTGGGCGAAACCCCATCAGCGTCGACCAGACGCATCTGCTCGACGGGCGCACCCTCACCGGCGTGATCGAAGGTGACATCGACCCTCACGAATTCCTACCGGACCTGGCCGCACACTGGATGGCGGGGCGCTTTCCCGTCGAACGGCTCGTGCAGACCTTCCCCTTCGAGAAGATCGACGACGCGTTCGCGGCGGTCACCGCCGGCGACGTCGTCAAGGCGGTACTCACCTTCGACAACCAGGAGAACTGATGGACTTCGCGGCCACCTTCACCGACCTACGTGCCCGAACCGGCCGTATCGACCCGCGCGAACTCGACGCACTGTGGTCGCAGTTGCCCCCGGCGGAGATCGCTGATCTCGTCGGATATCGCTGGAGGGGGTTCGGTTTCGACACCGGACACCGCACATCCCGGCTGCTCGAGCACGCCCGCTGGTACGGGAAGGAGTTCACCTCCGCGGCCTCGGTACAGCCTTTGATCTGCCGCCGGGAGAACGGAGATCTGTTCTCCGACACCGTGACCGGTCGGGGTGAGGCAAGTCTGTGGGAGGTTGCGTTCCGCGGTGAGACGACGGCGACGATGGTGTACGACGGGATGCCGGTCCTCGACCACTTCAAGATGGTCGACGCCGACACCCTGCTCGGTGTGATGAACGGCAAGGGCGGGCTCGTGTTCGACGACGGCGAGCACTACTGGTTCGGGCTCGAGCGCGACACCGCAGTGTGATCGGGATACCGCAGTGAGATCGGGATACCGCGCCCGGCCCGACGGCTCAGATCAGGTGTCGGTGCGCGGCCATCCGACGACCCATGTCGTGCAGGTAGTAGGTGGCCGACAGCTGACGGATCCGACGCGGAACCCGCCGATAGATCGGCGGAAACACCTTCCAGAACCGATCGAAACGACGCTGCTGACGGGAACTCCACGGCAGCGCGAACTCGTCGCGCAGGCGCGGCGGGAGGAGTCCGATCGTGAGGAAACGCTGCAGCGGCATGAGCATTCGCACCGGCAACGGCGAGTCGCCGCCGTAGAGCAGGCCGCGGGTGAAGGTGCGAACCTTCGCGTCGACCTCGAAGGTCGCGATCTTCTCGTCCCAGTAGCGGTCGAATTCCTCCCGGGTGGCCGGCCACATGCCTTCCTTGACCTGCAGCGCGGTTCCGTACACGGCGGACTGCCGGTAGATGCGCTCACGATCCGCATCCGGAAGCGCGCCGAACACGCGCTCGTACATATCCACTCCGTTGCGATACAACGTTGCCGCAACCCACAGTTGGAGTTCGGGGTCGAACGCGTTGTAGGTGTCGGATCGAACCGGAACGTGCGCCTTGTTGACCATCCGCACGATCGCGGTGCGTTCCTCGGGTGCCCCGAGGGTCACGGCGTAGACGTAGGTCATGGTCGTGCGCAACCGGTCGAGGGGTCGCTGCAGAGTGGTGCTGTGGTCGGCAACGCCGTGTCCCGTACCGGGATCGGCGAGCTGGAGGAGCACCGTGACGCCCGCGCCGAGCAACAGCATCGATTCACCCACGAAATCGGAGAGGTCCACTCCGACAGGTGGAACCGGAGCGGTATCCGCCGTCCCCGCGGTCGTGGTGACACGTTCGTCGGTCGAGGTCACGATGTCCGCCTCCTGTGGCGAAAGTAGGGATGATGCACCGTGGTCAAAATTGTGCACGCCCGTACTCAGATAGGCAAGGGGTCCTCCGACCCTAGAAGGGGTACTCGCCGCTCTCGACGCGTTCCCGATACTCGAGCAGGCGCGCCGACGCATCGTCGAACTGCGCGAGAGTCTGCGCGATCACCTCGTCGCGGTCACCGCTACGCATGGCCCGGACGAGACGATCATGCGAGTTCACCGCCTGCACACCCCATCCCGGATCCTGTGCGTAGAGCCGATAGGGCAGGACCCGGGCGGCGATGTTCAGGAACCACGCGAGCTTCGGACTCCGCGCGATCAGATTGAGTTCACGATGGAAGTCGTACTCGGCATCCGCGATGCGTTCGACGTCGGGCGTCGTCCCGTGCGGAACGGATACGAGAGTCCGCAATCTGTCGTTGAATTCGGCGAGTCTGTCGAGGTCCGCGGGTTCTGCCCGGTCGAAGGCACGCTGCGCCAGTTCGACAGCGATCCGACTCTGCAACCAGAAGATGTCACCGATGTCGTCGATGCCCATCGGCGACACCCGGTAGCCACGATTGGGTGCGGACTCGACCATGCCCTCCCCTCGGAGCGTGAGCAGAGCCTCACGAACCGGCGTCACGCTGACGCCGAGTTCCACTGCGGTCTCGTCCAATCGGATCGAATCCCCCGAGCGCAGTTCACCGGACATGATCGCGGAACGCAGGTGGGCGGCCACTTCGTCCGAGAGTTGCCGGCGGCGACGCATCCGTGAGGATCCGACTGCGCGCGTACCACCGTCGGCCTTGTCGGAACCGGGACTGCGGGTCGATGTGGCCATCGTTTCTCCTGACGATCCGTCGGACTCGGCCGCAGGGCTTGTCCGTTCGGTACGGGGGGCCTAGTGTGAGCCCCACTACAGCTATCACATCACATATATTTGATGTGATCCGTCAGGAAAGCGTCGAACATGACACAGAAATCGAGCACGACGGACTCCCCGGACTCACAGTCCTCCCCCAACCCGCAGTCTCCCGCCGCCGCAGCGACGTTCGCGAGTCTCGATCCCCGGACCGGCGACGTGATCGCCGAGTACCCGATCGCCGACGAATCCGCCGTCGCCGAGGCAGTCGACCGCGCGCGCATCGCGGCGCGTTGGTGGGATGCACAGGGATTCCGCGGACGTCGCGAATGGCTTCTCGAGTTCAAGAAGGCCGTCGCACGCGGAGCGACATCGCTCGCGAGCGTGGTCTCCCGAGAGACGGGCAAGCCCTACGGTGACGCGTTCCTCGAGGTGATGCTCGCCGTCGAGCATCTCGACTGGGCCGCGAAGAACGCGAAGCGGGTCCTGAAGGCCCGCAGAGTTCCGTCCGGCGTGGCGAGCATCAACCAGGCCGCTTCGCTCGAGTACCGGCCGCTGGGGGTCGTCGGTGTCATCGGACCGTGGAACTATCCGGTGTACACCCCGATGGGGTCGATCTCGTACGCGCTCGCCGCCGGGAACGCCGTCGTCTTCAAGCCCAGCGAGCTGACGCCGGGAGTCGGGAAGTGGCTCGAGGAGACGTGGAACTCGATCGCGCCGTCCCAGCCCGTGTTCCAGGTCGTCACGGGTCTCGGCGAGACCGGATCCGCGCTCGCCCGCGCGGGTGTCGACAAGATCGCGTTCACCGGTTCCGGACCCACCGCCCGCAAGGTGATGGCGGTCTGCGCCGAATCGCTCACCCCGCTCGTCGCCGAGTGCGGCGGCAAGGACGCGATGATCGTCGCGGCCGACGCCGATCTCGACAAGGCGGCGGACTTCGCGGCGTTCGGTGCGTTCGGCAACGCCGGACAGACGTGCGCGGGCGTCGAACGCATCTACGTCGTGGAATCCGTCCATCAGGAGTTCCTCGACAGGCTGACGACGCTCGTCTCGCGTGCGAAGCCGGGCGGAACGGACGACTCCACGTACGGCCCGATGACGCTGCCCAGGCAGATCGACATCGTCCGCAGTCACATCGACGACGCTCTCGCAGGCGGTGCTACCGCCGTGATGGGCGGCCCCGACTCGGTCGGCGACCGCATCATCGAACCGGTGATCCTGACGAACGTGCCCGAGACCTCGCGCGCGGTGTGCGAGGAGACGTTCGGCCCGACCGTCGTCGTCAACAAGGTGCGCGACCTCGACGAGGCCGTCGACCGCGCCAACGGCACGAACTACGGCCTCGGCGCTTCGATCTTCACCCGCGACAAGGCGAAGGGCCGCGAACTGGCCGCACGTCTGTGCACCGGCATGGTGTCGGTCAACTCGGTGCTCGGTTTCGCCGGCATCCCGTCGCTGCCGTTCGGCGGCATCGGAGAATCCGGATTCGGTCGCATCCACGGAGCCGACGGACTGCGCGAGTTCAGCAGACCCAAGTCCGTGACCGTCGAGAGGTTCCGTTCCCCACTGAAGCTGATGAGCCTCGAACGTCCGCAACGCGACCTGGACCTGTCCGCCAGGATGCTGAAGCTCATGCACGGAAGGTAGGCCGATGACCACCACTGGCCCGCGCGTCCAGCGCAGCCGCAAACCCGCTGTCGCGGCGGCACCCGACGCGCGGATCGAGAAGGCCGGAGTCTTCCCGCCACCGAATCGCGATCCGCACGCGAAGTGGGGGCGCCGCGGTTGGGTGAAGGTGATCGACGGACTCGATCCGGAGACACACCACCAGGACATCCTGCGGATCACTGCCGGGTACGAGTTTCCGTGGGACTACCAGCGGTCGCTCGAGTTCGCACTGTTCCGGACGTACTGTGTCCCGTCGATCTCCGCGCTGCTGGCCCGCACCGGCGAGTTCGAGAAGCGCCCCCAGAAACGCTACGACGACACCGCCCTGCTCATGGCCGAACTCGTCGAGCACGGCTACGACGCAGAACGCGGACGCGAGTCGCTGCGCAACATCAACCGGATGCACGGGAAGTACTCCATCGACAACGACGACATGCTGTACGTGCTGTCGACGTTCGTGTACGACCCGCTGGACTGGATCGACCGCTACGGGTGGCGCCGCCTGCACCCGAACGAGCGGCTCGCCTCGTTCCACTTCTACCGCCAGGTCGGTATCCGGATGGGCATCAAGGACATCCCGTCGTCGTTCCAGGAGTTCCACCGGTTCAAACTCGACTACGAGCGGAAACACTTCGGGTACAGCGACGACAACCGCGCGATCGGCACATACACCGTCGAGCTGATGAAGTCCTGGTATCCGGCGATAGTCGGACCCGCGGTGGAGAAGGTGGTGTACTCCCTCATCGACGAACGGATGCGGCAGGCGTTCGGGTTCCCCGACGGATCGGCGCGGATGCGGGCGGTGTCCGAGGGGGCGCTGCGGGCGCGATCGGCGTTCGTGCGGTTGCTGCCGAAACGACGTGTGTCGTTGTCCGCGGGCAACGCGACCAACCGCACCTATCCCGGCTACCCGCTGGGATACCGCCCCGGCGATCTCGGCGTCGAGCACTGACGCCGTCGACGGATGAGGCCCGGTCGGATCGGTTCCGGCCGGGCCTTCGCACGGGAGCGCCCGATCCGCCGCGGCGGGTCAGATCGCCGCGCTCCGCGAGCGACGCGACTCGCTGCGGGAGGGAAGCGCGAACGCCGACCCGAAGACGATCACCGCGCACACACCGCACACCAGATAGACCGTGACGAAGCCGGACGAGGTGATCCCACCGGCGACTGTGTGGGCGGCGAGCACCGAGGCGACGACCGCGCTGCACATGGTGCTGCCGACGGTGCGGAGCAGGACGTTGACGCCGTTCGCCGCGGCGTTCTGGTCGAGCGGGACGGCACCCAGGAGCAGGATCGGCAACGTGCAGTACACGAAGGTCGTGCCGATCGCGGCGACGAAGATGGCGGTGACGACGAGCCACAGCGGCTTGTCGGGCACCGCGTGGACGCTGTATCCGGCGACGAGGAACGACGCCCCGATCATGATGGCGGTCTTGGGTCCGAATCGGTCCGAGACCCGGGCCGCGACGATCGCGAAGATCATCATCGCGAAGCTCGCCGGCAACTGGCAGAGCGCGGCCTGCAGGATCGTCAGCCCGTAGCCGGCGCCGTGCTCCGGGGAGGCCTGGAGCAACTGGGTGGTGATGAGCGTGTTGCCGTAGAACGCGAAGCCGACCAGCAGTGCCGACAGGTGCGGTGCGAGCACCGAGCGCCGGGCCGACACCCGCAGGTCGACGAGCGGGTTGCGGTTGCGCAGCTGCTGGAATCCCCACAGGACGAACAGCAGGACCGCGCATCCCAGCATCGTGATGACCGCGGGGGACGTCCATCCCCACGTGCTGCCCTGTGTGATCGGCACGAGCAGGCAGATCAATGCGCCGGTGAGACCCGCGGCGCCGGTGACGTCGAACCGTCCTCCCGTCCGGGTCCGGGACAGCGGCACCACGAACGCGGCCGCGACCGTGACACCCGCGCCGATGGCGGTGGTGACCCAGAACAGCAGGTGCCAGTCGGCGAACTCCACGATGGCCGCGGCGAACGGGATACCCACGGCGGTACCGATTCCGAGCGTGGAACTCAGGATCGCGATGGACCGGTCGACCCGGTCGCGCGGCATGACCTCGCGGAGGATGGCCATGCCGATGGGCAGGACCGCGGCACCGGCGCCCTGCAGGCCACGGGCGACGATGAGCAGCGCGATGTTCGAGGTCAGCGCACACATCAGCGACCCCACCGTCATCAGTCCGAACGCGATGAGCAGCATCTGCTTCTTGCCGATCATGTCGGCGAGGCGCCCGAAGATCGGGGTCATGACGGCGCCGACCAGCAGGGTGGTGGTCACCAGCCACGACACCGCGGTCGGGCCGGAACCGGTGAATCGCGGGAGGCTCGGCAGCAACGGCACCATGACCGTCTGCATGATCGCCTGGAAGATCGCTCCGACGGCGAGCACCGGAAAGACGAAGTGGGACAGGTCCCGACGGCGGGTGGTTCGTGTTCGCGGCGCCGCGGTCACCGAACGGTTCGGTCCCTGCAGCGGCAGGCGGAGGGGAAACGATATGGTCAACGACCCTCCCTCCGAGAATGGTAAATGGCTGTTCACCACTGTAGGTGAACAGCCATTTACCAAGCAACCGGAGTGGCCTGCGTCTCAGTCGCGCGGGTCGTCGGGGACCGGCCCGTCGAGCAGCTCCTGAACGAGCGGCGCATACGCCGCCACGACCTCCTCGACCGAGCCTGCGGCCCGGTCCTGCATCATCCGGCGACGCATGAACGCCAGCCCCAGGAGCATCGACATCACCAGTTCCGCGCGCATCCGCGCGTCACGCCCCGGCATCAACCCGACCAGCGTGTCGATCATCTGCGACGAGTAGTTCTCCCGCAGCTTGCGGCTGCTCTCCTCGCTCGCACCACTCATGAACAGGATCGTCATCGACAGCGGCTTGTGCGGCGCCGACATCCGCGCGAAGATCGTGACCATCCGCTCCGCCAACGTCTCGTACGGTCCCTCGAACAGGATCTTCGCGGCCGCGTTGAAGTCGACGAGTTCGTCGTAGAGTTGCTCCTTCGAACCGAAGTACTTGATGATCAGCGGCGCGCTGACGCCCGCATCCTCGGCGATGTCCTTGAGCGTGATCTCCCGATACGGCCGCGTCGCGAACGCCACCCCCGCCGCATCGAGGATCAGACGTCGCGTCTCCTCGGCCGTCCGCCGGCGCCGCTCCGGTGCCGGACCCCCACCGGTCACATCGTCCTCCTGCCGGACAACGCGCGCCCCAGCGTCAACTCGTCGGCGAACTCGAGATCGCCGCCCATCGGCAGACCCGATGCGAGCCGCGTCACCGTGAGCCCCGGAAAGTCCCGGAGCATCCGCACCAGATACGTCGCCGTCGCCTCCCCCTCGGTGTTCGGGTCGGTCGCGATGATGACCTCGCCGACGTCGACACCGTCCTCCTGGTTCCCGATCCTCGTGAGAAGTTCACGAATACGCAGCTGATCGGGTCCGATCCCGTTGAGCGGGTCGAGCGCACCCCCGAGCACGTGGTACCGGCCCCGGAACTCCCGGGTCCGCTCGATCGCCTGGACGTCCTTCGGTTCCTCCACGACACACACGACGGTGCGGTCGCGACGCGAATCCGAACAGATCCGGCAACGCACCTGGTCGGACACCGTCCCGCAGACCTCACAGAACTGCACGCCGTCGCGGATCTTCTGCAACGCCGCCTGCAGCCTGTCGATCTCCGGAGGCTCCACGGACAGCAGGTGGAACGCGATCCGTTGAGCGCTCTTCGGTCCGACACCGGGCAACTTGCCCAGTTCGTCGATCAGATCCTGAACCGGCCCCTCGTACACGCCGCGCCTCTAGAAGCCGGGTAGCCCGGGGATACCGCCGCCGAGCCCACCGGCCAGAGGACCCAGCTTGTCGGCGGCGATCTCCTGAGCCTTCGCCGACGCATCGGCGATGGCACCGACCACCAGGTCCTGAAGGGTCTCGACGTCCTCGGGGTCGACGACCTTCGGATCGATCCGCACCGCGACCACCTCACCGGTGCCCTTGACGGTCGCGGTGACCAGCCCACCACCGGCCTGGCCGGTGACCTCGGCCGCGGCCATTTCGTTCTGCGCCGCCATCAGCTGCTGCTGCATCTGCTGGGCCTGCGCGAGGAGTTGCTGCATGTCGGGCATACCACCGGGTTGCACGGACACGTCCTTTCTGCGATGTCGTCTGTCAGGGTAGTCGCCGGTGGTCGCGCTCAGTCCAGCTCGCTCTTCAGGTTCGCGAGCACCTGCTGCTGGATCTTGCGCAGGCCGATCGGAGCGAACGTCTTCTCGAAGAATCCGCCGATACCTCCCGCACCGTTCCACTGCGTCAACGTCACCACCGTCGACCCCGTACCGTTCGGCACGACGCTCCACGTCGTGACGAGCGACGAGTTCGCGTCCGTCTCCGTGATGGTGCTCCCGGACACCGACACCGTCGCCTGCACGTCGCGCTGACGCTTCTCCGTGGCCTGCAGAATCCAGTGCACCACCGTGCCGTCGCCGCGGCCGCCCGAGACGACCCGGTAGTCGCGGTACTGCTCCGACAGGATCCGAGGACGCACCGTCTCGTAGTCGGCGAGCGCCTCGAGCACCTTCTCCGGTGCCGCCGCCAACTGGATCGAGCTGCTTGCACTCACCTGTGCCACTGTGACTTCCTCCGTGTGGATCGGGCCCGCTACCGAGCCGTGGGTATAGCGTGGGTCGAACGACCTGTCCGACGATGTACATCCTGCCCGTCCGGTCCCCGGACGGGCGCGCCGCTCCGGTCTATTGTGTGTGTCACCACTGCTGCGCTGCTACAGGGGAGTCGAATGCTGAGATCGACACGAGTCGCCGGCCCACACGGCCCGGCAGTACATCGGGAAGGCGTCGAACGCCTGCTGCGCTCGTATCACGCCATTCCCGCCGATGCGCCCGTGCGACTGGCGAAGAAGACATCGAACCTGTTCCGGGCACGCACGAAGATCGACGCCCCCGGACTCGACGTGTCGGGGCTCACCGGTGTCGTCTCCGTCGACCCCGACCGGCGCACCGCCGACGTCGCCGGCATGTGCACCTACGAGGACCTCGTCGACGTGACGCTGCGGTACGGGCTCGCGCCGTACGTCGTTCCGCAACTCAAGACCATCACCCTCGGTGGCGCCGTCACCGGACTCGGCATCGAGTCGACGTCGTTCCGCAACGGCCTCCCCCACGAGTCGGTGCTCGAGATGGACATCCTCACCGGATCCGGTGAGATCGTCACCGCGACACCCGACGGTGAGAACGCAGACCTGTTCCGCGGCTTCCCCAACTCGTACGGCTCGCTCGGTTACGCCACCCGGTTGCGGATCCGGCTCGAACCGGTCGAGAAGTTCGTGGCGTTGCGTCACCTGCGATTCGACTCGCTCGACGCCTTGCAGGATGCCCTCGAACGAATCTCCACCGAACGGGTCCACGCGGGTGTGCCCGTCGACTACCTCGACGGCGTCGTGTTCTCCGCCGCGGAGAGCTACCTGATACTGGGCACACGAACCGGCGAACCCGGTCCCGTCAGCGACTACACCGGAAACGAGATCTTCTACCGCTCCGTCCAGCACAGCTCCGTCAACCATCCCAAGACCGATCGTCTGACGATCCGCGACTACCTGTGGCGCTGGGACACCGACTGGTTCTGGTGCTCCCGGGCATTCGGGGCGCAGAACCCGACGATCCGGCGCTGGTGGCCGAAACGACTGCTGCGCAGCAGCTTCTACTGGAAGCTCATCGCCCTGGACCACAAGTACGACATCGCCGACCGCATCGAGGCCCGCAAGGGCAATCCTCCGCGAGAACGTGTCGTCCAGGACGTCGAAGTGCCCATCGAACGGACCGCCGAATTCATGCGGTGGTTCCTCGACGAGATCCCGATCGAACCGGTGTGGTTGTGCCCGCTGCGATTGCGCGACGACGGCGCCTCGGTGGACGCCCAGCGCCCCTGGCCGCTGTACCCCCTCGAACCGAAACGCACCTACGTCAACATCGGGTTCTGGTCGTCGGTGCCGGTCGTCGCCGGCGAGATCGAAGGCGCCACCAACCGCACCATCGAGAGCAAGGTCGCCGAACTCGACGGCCACAAGTCGCTCTACTCCGATTCGTTCTACACCCGCGACGAATTCGAACGGCTCTACTACGGCGGTGGCGAATACACCGCGTTGAAACAACGATACGATCCCAGGTCCCGACTGCTGGACCTCTACTCGAAGGCGGTGCAACGGAGTTGACCACATTCAAGGCGGAGTCGGCCTCACGTGATCGGTCCCGGGAAGAGAAACTGTCCCTCGCCCGCATCGTCGAGATCGTCACCGGTGGCGACATGCCGCTCCGGTTCACCGCATACGACGGATCCACCGCCGGCCCCGAGGATTCCCCCTTCGGGCTGCACCTCGCGAACCAGCGGGGTGCGACGTACATCGCGACGGCACCCGGCGACCTGGGTATGGCCCGGGCCTACATCTCGGGTGACCTCGAGGCGCAGGGAGTGCATCCCGGCGACCCGTATCCGCTGCTGAAGTCGCTGGGCGACCTACACTTCGAGCGACCACCGGCCCGCACACTCGCGCAGATCGCACGGTCGCTGGGCAAGGACGCCTTCATCCCGGTCGCGCCGCCGCCGCAGGAACACCTGCCCCGCTGGCGCCGTATCGCCGAGGGACTGCGCCATTCCAAGAACCGCGACGCCGAGGTGATCCACCACCACTACGACGTGTCGAACACGTTCTACGAGTACGTGCTGGGTCCGTCGATGACGTACACCTGCGCGTGCTACGAGTCGGAGAATCAGAGCCTCGAGGACGCGCAGGAGAACAAGTACCGGCTCGTCTTCGAGAAACTGCGACTGCAACCGGGTGATCGTCTCCTCGATATCGGTTGCGGCTGGGGTGGGATGGTGCGGTACGCCGCTCGTCGCGGAGTCAAGGCGATCGGCGTGACCCTGTCGAAGGAACAGGCCCAGTGGGCGCAGAACGCGATCGTCGAGGAAGGACTGGCCGACCTCGCACAGGTGCGTCACTCCGACTACCGCGACGTGCCCGAGACCGGGTTCGATGCGATCTCGTCGATCGGGCTGACCGAGCACATCGGCGTGCAGAACTATCCGGACTACTTCCGGTTCCTGCGCGACAAGCTGCGTGTCGGTGGGTTGCTGCTCAATCACTGCATCACGCGGCCCCACAACCGCGGTCGGGTGAAGGCCGGCGGGTTCATCGACCGGTACATCTTCCCCGACGGGGAGCTGACCGGATCGGGCCGGATCATCAGCGAGGTCCAGAACATCGGCCTCGAGGTGCTGCACGAGGAGAACCTGCGTGAGCACTACGCGCTCACGCTCGCGGGATGGTGCGAGAACCTCGCAAAGAACTGGGACGCATGCCTGAAGGAGGTCGACGAGGGCACCGCGCGCACGTGGGGGCTCTACATGGCGGGGTCGCGACTCGGCTTCGAGCGCAACATCGTCCAACTGCACCAGGTCCTCGCCGTCAAACTCGGGCCGGACCGGCTCCCGCAGGTGCCGCTGCGCCCCTGGTGGGTCGCGTAGACGCACCCGTGCGCACTTCTGGTAGTCGGAACTACCAGAAGTGCGCACGGCTCGTCAGCTGCGCAGGCTGGCGGGCGGGGTGAAACGCTCGCCGTACTTCGCGGCGAGTTCCTCGGCCCTCTTCACGAAACCATCCTTGCCGCCGGGGTATCCGACGATGTACTGCGCGACACCACCGGTCCACGCGGGGAAACCGATACCCAGGATCGAACCGATGTTGGCGTCGGCGGTGGTTTCGAGAACACCTTCGTCGAAGCACTTCTGGGTCTCGATGGCCTCGGCGAACAGCATGCGGTCGATCAGATCCTGCAACGGCACGTCGAGGGTCGCCACGGTGTCGAATCGATCGCGCACACCCTGCCAGATTCCGAGACGCTTGCCGTTCTCGTCGTACTCGTAGAAGCCGGCCTTCTCGAGGCGACCCGGACGGCCCTGCTCGACCATGAAGTCGACGACGTCGAGGGCGGGGTGGCGGGTGGTGCCGAGCTTGGTGTCGCCCTGCTCCGCGGCCTCCGCGCTCTCCTTCGCGATCTTCTGCATGAGCTTCATGTTCAGCTCATCGGTCAACTGCAGCGGCGGAGCCGGGTACCCGGCCTGCGACCCGGCCTGCTCGATCGTCGCGGGTTCGATGCCCTCGGAGACCATCGCGATGGCCTCGTTGACGAACGTGCCGATGACTCGGGAGGTGAAGAACCCGCGGCTGTCGTTGACGACGATCGGGGTCTTTCGGATCGCCAGCGTGTAGTCGAACACGCGGGCCAGCGCCTCGTCGGACGTCTTCTCGCCCTTGATGATCTCGACGAGCGGCATCTTGTCGACCGGGGAGAAGAAGTGGATACCGATGAAGTCCTCGGGGCGCTTGACACCGGTCGCGAGACCCGTGATCGGCAGCGTCGAGGTGTTCGAACCGAGCAGGGCATCGGGGTCGACGACATCCTCGATCTCCTGGAACACCTTGTGCTTGAGCTCGGTGTTCTCGAAGACCGCCTCGATGACGAAGTCGACGCCCTTCAGGTCGGCGGCGTCGGCGGTCGGGTGGATCCGGTCCAGGAGCGCCTTCGACTTCTCCTCGGTGGTCTTCCCGCGCGAGAGAGCCTTCGCCTCGATCTTCTCGGAGTACGCCTTGCCGCGTTCGGCGGCCTCGGCGGTGATGTCCTTGAGGACGACCTCGAAGCCCGCGCGCGCCGACACGTACGCGATACCGGCACCCATCATGCCCGCGCCGAGCACGCCGACCTTCTTGATCTCACGCTTCGGCACATCCTTCGGGCGCGACGCACCCGAACCGATGGCCTGCATGTCGAAGAAGAACGCCTGGATCATGTTCTTCGCGACCTGACCGGTGGCGAGTTCCACGAAGTAGCGGGACTCGATGGTCGATGCGTTGTCGAAGTCGACCTGCGCGCCCTCGACGGCCGCGGCCATGATCGCGCGCGGAGCGGGCATCGGAGCGCCCTTGAGCTGCTTGCGCAGATTCGCGGGGAAGGCCGGCAGGTTCGCGGCGATGGCGGGGCTCGACGGGGCACCGCCGGGAATCTTGAATCCCTTGACATCCCACGGCTGCACGCCGCCCTCGGGGTTCTCCTTGATCCATGCCTTCGCCGCGGGCACGAGATCGTCCACGCTGCCGACGACCTCGTCGACGAGCCCGATCCCCTTCGCCTTCACGGCGTTGTACTTGTTGCCCTGCAACAGCACCGAGAGCAGCGCGGTCTGGATGCCGAGGAGACGGACGGTGCGGGTGATTCCGCCGCCGCCGGGGAGCAGACCCAGGCTCACCTCGGGCAGACCGATCTGCACGCCCTTGACGTCGGCGGCGATGCGGTGGTGGGTGGCGAGCGCGATCTCGAGGCCACCGCCGAGTGCGGCACCGTTGACGGCCGCGACCACCGGCTTTCCGAGGGTTTCGAGGCGGCGGAGATCGGCCTTGATGTCCTGCACCTCGTCGAACGCGGCCTGCGCGTCGTCGGGTCCGATGGCGATGATGTTGCGGAGGTCGCCGCCGGCGAAGAACGTCTTCTTCGCCGAAGTGATGACGACACCGGTGATCGAGTCCTTCTCGGCGACGAGGCGGTCGACGGTGGACTTCATCGACGCCTTGTACAACTCGTTCATCGTGTTCGCGCCCTGGTTCGGGTCGTCGAGCGTGAGAACGACGATGCCGTCGGCGTCCTGATCCCAGGAAATCATGTTGTCGGTCACTGTGGTTCGATTCCTTCCGGTGTCAGACGCGCTCGATGATGGTGGCCACGCCCATACCGCCACCGATGCACAGGGTGACGAGGGCGCGCTTGGCTCCGCGGCGTTCGAGTTCGTCGACCATCGTGCCGGTGATCATGGCGCCGGTCGCGCCGAGCGGGTGACCCATCGCGATGGCGCCGCCGTTGACGTTGAGCTTCTCGTCGGGGATCTTCAGGTCCTTCTGGAACTTCAGCACGACCGACGCGAACGCCTCGTTGATCTCGAACAGGTCGATGTCGTCGACGGTCAGGCCGGCGGCGGCGAGCGCCTTGTGCGCGGCCGGGGTGGGCCCCGTCAGCATGATCGTCGAGTCGGCGCCGGACGTCGCGGTCGCGACGATGCGGGCACGCGGGTTCAGACCGAGATCCTTGCCGGCCTGCTCGGAGCCGACGAGGACGAGGGCAGCGCCGTCGACGATGCCGGAGCTGTTGCCACCGTGGTGAACGTGGTCGATCTTCTCGACGAAGTGGTACTTCTGCAGCGCGACAGCGTCGAATCCACCCATCTCACCGACACCGGCGAAGGACGGTGCGAGCTTGCCGAGACCGGCGAGCGTGCTGTCGGGGCGCATGTGCTCGTCGTGGTCGAGGACGGTCAGGCCGTTCTGGTCCTTGACCGGCACGACCGACTTCGAGAAGTAGCCGCCGGACCAGGCCGCGGCGGCGAGCTGCTGGGAACGCAGCGCGTAGGCGTCGACGTCCTCGCGGGTGAAACCTTCGATGGTGGCAATGAGGTCGGCCGAAATGCCCTGCGGTACAAGGTAGCTGTCGTAGTTGGTGGCGGGGTCCTGCATCCAGGCGCCACCGTCGGAGCCCATCGGGACCCGCGACATGGATTCGACACCACCGGCGAGGACGAGTTCGTCCCATCCGGAGCGGACCTTCTGAGCCGCCATGTTGACTGCTTCGAGACCGGACGCGCAGAAGCGGTTGATCTGCACGCCACCGGTGGTCACGGGCAGTCCCGCGACCGTGACGGCGGTGCGCGCGATGTCGGCGCCCTGGTCACCGACCGGGCCGACGACGCCGAGGATCAGATCGGAGATGCGGTTCTCGTCGAGATCGGGGAAGCGGACGCGCAACTCGTCGATCAGGCCGGTCACCAGCGAGATCGGCTTGACGGAGTGCAGCGAACCGGTCTTCTTGCCGCGGCCTCGGGGTGTTCGGATGGCTTCATAGATGAATGCCTCTGTGGTCACAGTGCGCAGATTCCTTCCGTGATCGAGATGCCGTGCTCGTGGTTGCCGTGATCGTGGTGTGCGATGCGGTGACGTGCCGGCGACGACCGTCACACTCGGCCTCGTCCCACCGTAGGAGCGCGGTGCGCGGCGGGTTAAGGACCGAACCGATCGGGCTGTGTGACCGAACCGAGCGTTCGGCCCCACCGCCTTCCCCCGCCACACCCACGGTGAGCGAGCGGCACATCCACTCGATCGAATCGATCGGGTGTACCACTCGCTCACCGGGGAGCGGGTGTCGGTAGGGTTCGGTGCCATGTCTGCTGCTGAGGGGGCGGTCGCCGAACTCGTCGTCGGCGCCGGGAAGGTACTGCGAGCGTACGGGCACCACGACATCGCCGACCGGGCCGAACGCAAGTTGTCCGCCGAGGAGCGGATCCGTTCCGTGGTGGTGGTCGGCGAGATCAAACGCGGAAAGAGCACGCTGGTGAGCGCGCTGATCGGACGCGACGGCGCTGCCGTGGACGACGTGGAGAACTCGACTGCGATCTCGGTGCGGTTCGTCGTCGCGGACGACGAGCATCCCGAAGGCACCGCCGACCTCGTGTTCCCCGACGGGGTGCGACGCATCGACCGTGCCGACCTCGAGGAGTGGGCGACGACCGGTGGACGCCACGTTCTCGATCCCACCGTCGAAGCGCTCCCGGTCGCGGCGATCGTGCCGGTGGCCTCCCCGCGATTGACGCACGCGTCGATCGTCGACACCCCCGGAGTCGGCGGTCTCGATCCGCGCCATGCGGGTCTGGCCGCGCAGTCGGCCGAGCAGGCCGCGGTCCTGGTGATGGTGTGCGAGGCGTCGACGCCGATCACCGAACCCGAGATGACGTTCCTGCGCGAGAACGCAGCCGGTGTCGAGAACGTGATCGTGGCGGTCAGCAAGACGGACAAGGCGACCACCCGGTGGCGGGAGATCGTCGCCGAGAACCGGAAGCTGATCTCCCGGCACGTCGGACGCGACATTCCCGTCGTGCCGGTGTCGAGCGTGCGGGCACTGGCCGCACTGGAGTCGGGCCTGCCCGAGCATCTACGCGAACGCGCACTGAACTTCTCGGGGTTGCCTGCCCTGTGGGCGGTGCTCGACACCCGACTCGAATCCGCCGACCGGTCCCCCGCGGACGACGCGCTACGCACCTCGCTGGAGGGATTGCGCCGGGTGGAGCAGCGGATCGAGGACGAGCTGAACGTCGTGAAGGAGGGCGAGAAGGCGATCCCCGATCTGAGTGCCGAGCTCGATCGGTTGAAAGGCCTCAAGGACGAGGCCCAGCAGTGGGAACAGCACCTGCAGCGCGACCTGACCCTCGCCCGACAGCGGGCGTCGACACGGCTGGACGAGAACCTCGCCGAGGTCCGCGAACGATGGACGACGAAGATCAACAAATCGTCGTTGGACGTGCTACGCCGGTCCCCGCAGGTGTTCACCGCCCAGATCCAGTCCGATCTGCTCGGCGCGATGGCCGCGACCGCCGAGTGTTTCCTCACCGACCTCGAACGGATCACCACGGAGTTGTTCGGCGACGAGGAACGGTGGGAGCAGATCCGGGAGATCGCGCTCCTGTCGATGCAGACCGATCCGCTGGTGACCGGTGAGGTGGCGTCGAAGCGTCAGGGACTGCTCGATCCGAGCGTCCTGTCGATGGGCATGATCGGCACGACGATGCTCGGGGCCGTGATCGGGGTGGGGGCGATCGCGGGTGTCGCCTGGGTCGCGATCAACCTGGGATTCCGCGCGATGCGGGCCGGCAAGACGAATCTGCTGACGTGGTTGCGGGAGACCATCGCGACCGTCCGCACCGCGACCACCCGCATGCTCGACGGAACACTGGCGACGACCCGCCCCGAGATCGTGCTCAGCCGCCGCCGGCAGCTGCAGGAACGCATCACCGACCTGCAGAAGCAGATCGAGGAGGCGAAGCGGTCCGCGCAGGCCGATTCCGCGGCCCGCGAAGCATCGATCACCCGACTGGAGAAGAACCTGCGCATCACGCGGGCGAAGATCACGCCCATCGAGGAGGCCCTCGCGGCGGGAACAGGAGCGGCAGCGTGACGACGACGCAGACCCCCACCGCACCCGACCCGGTGCACCAGCGGATCGACGCCGCGCTGCACCGGCTCGCGTCGTTCGGTGGCGACCTGGTCGATCACGCCAACCGGATCGGGGCGATCCTGTGGTCGCCACCGCGGATCGTGGTGGTGGGCCGCCTGAAGGCGGGCAAGTCGACGCTGGTCAACGCACTGATCGGTGCGCCGGTCGCCGAGACGGCCGCACTCGAGGCCACGAACGTCGTGACCGTGTACGAGAACGGTGCGCCGTCGCGTGCCGATGTGGTGCTCACCGACGGATCCCGCGGCCCCGTCCCCCTGTCCTTCGGCACCACCGTCGAACTCGGGCACTCCCCGACCGACGTGGCGTACGTACACCGTTACGTGCCGTCGCAGGCACTGAGCCGCATCACGCTCGTCGACACCCCCGGCCTGGCGACGCTGACGGTGGCGAACGCCGCCGCGACCGAGCGCGCCCTGATCGACGGCTTCGAACAGACCCGCGCGGCGTCGGTGGATGCCGACGCCGCGGTGTTCCTGTTCGATTCGATGCCGCGCAGCGACGAGATCGACTTCCTGCACCGGGTGGGTTTCACTCCGCTGAACACACTCGGGGTGCTGTCCCGCGCGGACGGTTTCGGCCGCGGTGTGCTGGGTCGCCGCGACCCGATCGGTCACGCGACCCGCCACGCGGCGGTGCTGGCGGAACGCCTGCGGGACGTGGTCGGGTCGGTCGTCCCCGTCGCCGGCCTGCTGGCGCAGACCGCGCACACCGGGGCGTTCACCGAACGCGACGCCCGCGCGCTCGCCGCTCTCGCACCGTTCGCGCCGCTGGAGTTGTTCGATCTGCTCGACGCCGACGACGGCACGCTCCCGGTTCCGCGCGAGCAGGTGGTACGCCTGATCGACATGGTCGGCGAGTACGGCCTCGTGCACGGTCGTCACGCCGCCACCGGCGGTGCGCACGGGGTGAACGGTTGGCTGACGTCGGTGTCGGGCATCGACCCGCTCACCGCGGTGCTCGACCGGTCGTTGCGGCGGTTCGCGGTGCTGCACCGCGCCGGACGGATCCTGTCGGAGTTGGATTCCCTCGCCTACAGTCACCCGGCACGCGACGGCATCCGGGAGATCGTGTCCACCCTCGACAGCGATCCCGTGCTCGTTCCGGTCGGTCTGCTGCGTGCCCTCAAGTCCCTCCTCGAAACCGACCCGGACGCCCCCGCGGTCGCGGAGCTGACCCGGGTACTGCGCGGCACGACGATCGCCGCGTGCCTCGACGTCGATCCCGCGACACCACCCGAACAGTTGCGTGCCGTCGCGCAGGAGCGGCTCGTGGCGGTGCAGGCACAGTCCCTGAGCACACGGTCGGCGGCGGAGGACGTGGCGTTGGCTGCGCTCACCCGCGCGTACATGTCGATGTTCCGCGCGGGGTCCTGACGCCGCCCGCCCACCCCGGTGGCGTGACGTATGACACATCCATGGGCGGCTCGAACGCCTGGACCTGCGCAAACGTCGCGGCGACGCGGTCTGCTCGAAGAACACCGCGCCCCCCGGGGAACTTTCCGATCCGTCCGATGCTCATATCTCCGACAGCAGCGAACGACGGATGTCGCCACAACGGCACACAACCGGGAAAGCGAGCAGAACGATGGCACAGGACTTCTTCTCCAACAGCACGGCCAGCTCCGCCTCCGATTCCACCGCGAGCACCACCTCCGACTCGACGTACGGTTCGTCGGCCGCCGACAACTCGTCGGCGTCGACCGACAGCACGCAGTCCGACTCGTCGTACGGCTCGTACGGTTCGTCCGACAGCGGTTCGTCCTACGGTTCCTCGTCGACCAGCGACCAGGGGTCGGTGAGCTACGAATCCTATGAGCGCTACGAGCGCTACGACTCCTCGGGTTCGAGCAGCTCCGATTCGTCCTACGGTTCGGCCGCGAACAGCGGTTCGTACGGCTCCTACGGGTCGTCGTCGGATTCGTCGGACTCCAGCAACCAGGCATCGTCGTCGGCGGCGAACAGCAGCGGCAGCACGTCGACGACGTCCGACTCCGCCGATCGCAGCGCATCCACCGGTTCGAGCCAGACGTCGTCCACCGGTTCGGCACCGACCGCCTCCGCGGACACGGGTTCGGCATCGACCTCGACGTCGACCGCCTCGGAGCCGGTGGTTCTCAACGAGTACGTGGACGCCGACGGCGGCACCGTCGTCGAGTACGACACCGACGGCGACGGACAGGTCGATCTCGCGACGCTCGATTCCGACAACGACGGCAAGGTCGACGCACAGCTCACCGACACCGACGGCGACGGCATCCCCGATCTCCTCGAGGTCGATCAGGACGGCGACGGCTACGTCGATGCCGCGGCGAAGGACACCGACGGCGACGGCGTCTTCGACACGGCGGCGTTCGACCTCGACGGTGACGGCAGCGTCGACGCCGTCCTCGACCTGGAGACGGGTGCCGTGGACTACGACGGCGACGGCGTCGCCGACGACTACATCGACGTCAGCGACCTCGGTGCGGGCACCGGATCGGACGCGGGCGCCGACCTCGTCTGAATCAGCTTCAGCAGCTGATCCGCTTCTCAGTACCCGCCAGTCCCACCCGGCCGTGATGCACGACCCGGCCGTCCGTCCGAAGGAAGTTGATCGTGGTGACACCCGACGCCGGCCAGATGCCGTCCCGCGACAGTCTCGACGAATTGATCGCCGCAGCCGATCTGGCCCACGAGGGCGACGAGCAGGCCGAGATCACCGACCGGCTCGCGGCGGTCGGGGTCGAGCGGGTCGACGCCCCGACGGGTTCGTCGTTCGATCCGACGCTGCACCGCGTGGTTGCGATGGTCCCGGCGGCGGCGCCGACCGACGAGAACACGATCGACGAGACGGTACGGCCGGGTTGGCGTCTCCGCGGCGAGATGCTCCGGTTCGTCGAGGTCCGGGTGCGGGTCCATCCCTCCCGATGCCCCGGCTCTGCGTGACGCCGGCACCGACCCCACCGGTATCTGTACACGCGGTACACACCCACCCGTGGGCGTCACGCGACACAGCTCTTTTGTAAGCTCCGCTCGGCCGTTCCGGACCGACGCGGCGGAACGCACCGACGGAATTCGAGGGGAAGTAGAACGATGAGCTGGGTCCTGGCAGTCGATTTCGGCACGTCCAACACATCGGCAGCACACCGTATCGGCCCCGACCGGGTCGAATCACTGCCGCTGTCGCACACCAGCAACCTCATGCCGTCGTCCGTGTACATCGAGGGACCGCACACGATGTCCACCGGTGAGGTCGCCGTCAACCAGGCATCGCTCGATCCCGCCGGATTCGTCGCCGCACCCAAGACCCACGTCTCCACCGGCACCATCCCCGTGCGCGGACAAGAGATCCCCGTCGCCACGATGATCGCCGCGGTCCTACGCACCGTCCACGGCCAGGCACTCCAACGGCACAACAACGAACCGCCCTCCGCGGTCGTCCTCACCCACCCCGAGGCCTGGTCCAATCGCGAACTCGCGGTCCTCCGTGAGGCCGCCTCCCTCGCCGGGCTCGGCGGCAACGTCTCGCTCATCTCCGAACCCCGTGCGGCCGCCTTCTACTACTCCCGCCAGCACGACGCCAAGATCGTCAAGGGCTCCACCATCGCCGTCTTCGATTTCGGTGGCGGCACACTCGACGTCGCGGTCCTGACCGCCACCAGCGAGTGGACCTTCGAAGTCCTGCGCGCCGGCGGCGACAACGCCCTCGGTGGAAAGAACCTCGACGCCACCATCTCCCGCTGGGTCGACCGTCACCTCGCCGACGAGAACCCCGACCTCGCCGCCTGGCTGCGCACCCCCGACGGACTCAACGCTCGACGCACCCTCGACGACCAGATCCGACGCGCCAAAGAGCTGCTCTCCCAAGCACCGTCGGCCACGATCCGCATCAGCGGCAACGGCACCGACATGACTCTGACACTCACCCGCGACGAGTTCGAGCAACTCATCGAACCGCAGATCACCCGAGGTGTCGCCCTCGCCGCGGCCGTTCTACGCGACGCCGGCGTGGACCCCGGATCGCTGCAGGCCCTCTACCTCACCGGTGGGTCCTCCCGCATCCCCTACGTGCATCGCCGCCTCGCCGAGCTCGGCCCCATCGCCACCCTCGACGACCCCAAGACCGTCGTCGCCAAGGGCGCAGCCGGTTTCGTCGCCGGTGGTCGCACCACCGAGCCCCCCGCCAACCTCGACACCGAGGTGCTCCGGAATCGTCCCGGGGCGGCGCCGCAACCGCATCCGCAGTTCACGGGTCCGAACCCGATGGGAGCGCAGGTCGGCCCGCCCGCGGGAGCCGATACGGCAGCATCCGGATCGGGTGGAAACCGGAAGCTGGTCACGGCGGTCGGCGGTGGTCTCGCGGTGCTGCTCGTCGCTGCGGGTGCCTTCTTCTTCGTCACACGCGACGACGGCCCCGGCACCGACACCGCGACGGTCGCCGAGACCGGCGGGACCTACGGCGATGCAGTACCGAACGCGGCGCCCGCTGCCACCGCCGATTCGACCTTCATCAGCGAGACCACCGACGACGTCACGTCGGTGATCCCCGCGAAGCTCGTCACCGGATCGTCGACGTGCGAGAAGTCGGGTTTCTCGGGTGAGGGCGCACTGCAGGTGCGGTGCCTCATCAGTCCCGATTCGTCGCTGGGCAAGGCCATCGGGATGGAACGCACCGACTACCAGTCCGTCACCGCCTGGCGCGACGACCAGTACGCACGCTCGAACTTCATCCGCCTCCGCGACAACAAGTCCGACGGGCACACGAAGATCGTGTCCGCCGACGGAAACCGGATCATCGACTTCGATCCCGACGAAACGTATTACGTGTACTTCACCGTCATCGACCGGTCGACCGGCGCGATCCTCCAGTTCTCGATGGACACCGTCGATCTGGGGATGACCTTTCTGACCGAACTCGAACTCGCAGACGCCTGATCACAGGCACCACAACAGGAGTATCCCCACCATGCGTACCGTACCGATCCTCGTGGCGGCGACCGCCGCCACCGTGCTGCTCGCCGGATGCGGCAGCACGTCCGCGGGAACACCGCAGGCCGAAGGCGCCGACAGCACCTCGAGCGACACCGCGACCACCGCGTCGTTCGACGTCGACACCCTGGACACCGGCGAATACCGCACCGAACCCCGTGATTTCGAAGCCGACGGTATCAACGCCGCCGACTTCGGCCCGGCGGTCGAGGGCCAGCGCATGGCGGAGTTCGTCGTGCTCCCCCACGACATCGATCCTCGTCTCACCGACGGTGCCAGCATGAACAACGGTGTCGGAGTGGGTGGTATCGCCAAGTCGGGCCTCACCAACGACGCCGCGCGGCAGGCGCTCGAACCGTTCGACGTCATCACGACGTTCACCGATTTCCACGGATCCCCGGACGATGCGTACAACCTGGGTGTCTCCGTCTGGCGATTCGCCGATGCCGACCAGGCCGCTCAGGCCGCGACGGCCCTCCACACCGCCGAGCTCACCCCGCCCGCGGCGGACGACATCTTCGCGAGCGGGCCCGGCACCGAGGTGTCCCTGCCGACGCTTCCCGACACCCTGGCATCGACGTACCGGTGGGACACCACCGAGACCGACACGATGTCGACGTTCACGGCGCGGGGCCCCCACGTCATCTACACGTACGTGTCGACGACCACCGGCGGCACCGACTGGGTCAGCGACACCACGACGCGCACGATCGAACGGCAGATCCCGATGATCGACGCGTTCCCGTTCACCCCCACCGACCAGATCGAGAGCCTTCCGGTCGACGTCGACAAGGTGCTCGGCCGCGCCGTGGGGTTCCTCGAGAACGAGTACGCCAGCAACTCCGACACCGCCGTGTACGGGCCGCTCGGCTGGCTGCACTTCGATTCCGATCCCGAGGAGACCGCCGCGCTGTTCGAGGAGACCGGAACCGACCGCATCGCACGGGCGAACTCGACCGTGTACCGCACCGACGGTCCCGAGTCCGCCCTCACGCTCCGTGACGCCTTCGTCGCGCAGACCCTCGATGCCTACCCCGACATCACGGAAGAGGCTGCGCCCCAGAATGTTCCCGGCACCGTGTGCTACGGGGGCGACATCTCCCAGGGCCGACTGACCAAGTGCCTCATCGCGTACGGACCGTACCTGGCCGAGGTCGCCGGCTTCCGCGCGGTCGGCAACACCGATCCCGACGACGACACCCTGCGCACCCTGTCGCAGCGTGTCGCCACCCAGTACGTCAAGTTCGTCCGCGCCGAGGAGATGGGTCTCGGCGAGAACTGATCGCCGCGCTCTATCCGGTGGTCGTGCCACCGGGTGAACCGTCCACAGGTCCCCCACCGTCCGGCATCCCTGGCATGCCGGACGGTGGGGGACCTGACGGTATCCCCTCCGGCATTCCGGGTGGTGTCCCACCCGGCGCGCTCCCCTGCCCCGGTCCACCGCGGGGCATGCCGCCGCCGACGGGTTCGGTGCCGGTGTCGACAGCGGCCGTCAGCGACACCCGGTAGCCGTTCGTGACATCGCCGGCGACGGTCGCGAGCTGGCTCACGCCGCCGTCGTCACCGAAGACGTTGTCGCTGTCGAGAGTGATCTGCGCCAGGTTCCGCACCGACTGCTCGTACCCGGTCGTCGCGTACACGGCGGCGCACACGTCGTGCGGCAACGCCACCTGCGAGGTGGCGATCGCGTTCGTGGAATCGGTGATCGAGCCCTCATCCGGGTAGACCTCGAAATGGATGTGCGGCCAGCGCCCCGGATAACACGCCGGGAAGATGCTGGTGAACGTCACCTTTCCGTCGTCGTCGGCGATCTGCACGCCCCGGAGGTAGTTCTGGTCGACGATGTTCTCGGAGTACATCGAGTACTCACCGTCGCGGTTGCAGTGCCATACGTACACGGCGACACCGGCGAACGGGAGGTCGCCACCGGCCATGTCGACGATCGACAGTTCCAGCGTCATCGGGATTCCTTCGGCGGTTCCGGTGGCCTCACCGAAGCTGGACCGGATGTCGCTGCGGACGATGCCGCTCTGTTCGAGGACGTCGGGTCCGTTGGATCCGTCTCCCGGGTACGGTCCGGCGGTCTCGTCGGGAATCTCCGACAGGGCCGACCCCGCTGTGGAGGTCGTCGCCGATGCACCGGCGGATCCGTTCGAGCCGGAACTCCCGCACGCCGCCAACCCGACCGTGGCCGCCCCGAGTCCCAGCACCGTCAGGAGCCTGCGGCGGCTGAGCAGAGTTCCCACGTCGAAGCCCAGTCCCTGGTCGACGAGTTCGTCGTCGGGTCGGGGCAGACTCCTGCCTTCGAATGTTCGTCGCTGCACGATGGCATCTCCTTCCGACCGGTCACCGCACGGTGCGGATCCCACGGCCTGACCGTCACGGTCGAGTGTGCGCACCGAGGTACGTGAACTGCTGGGGTTCTCCTGGGAGTTTGCTGGGAATCCGTACCCGCACGCGCGCGGTGCGGGTATCCATGAAGGGAGACGCGTGCAGAGGGAGGCACGATGTTCCGGTTTCTGTCCGTCGGATTCGTGGGCTTCGCAGCGATCGTCGTGGCCTTCGCCGCGTCGATCGGGTCGTGGGCGTGGTGGGTGGTAGTGGGGACGTTGGTGCTGCTCGCCGCCGTCGGGGTGTACGACCTGATCCAGCGTCGGCATTCGGTGTTGCGGAACTATCCGATCCTCGGGCACATGCGGTACCTGCTCGAGAGCATCCGGCCGGAACTGCAGCAGTACTTCGTCGAGCGCAACTACGACGGTCGTCCGTTCGACCGGGACGTCCGCACGATGATCTACGAGCGGGCGAAGGGCATTCACGGCGAGTTGTCGTTCGGCACCGAACGCGACGTCGAGACCGTCGGATACGAAAATCTCGTCCATTCCACGCTGCCGGTGCCCGAGCCGGACGAAGCACCACGTGTCCTGGTGGGTGGGCCCGACTGCCGGAGGCCGTACTCGATGGCGTTGCTCAACGTGTCGGCGATGAGCTTCGGTGCGCTCTCGGGCAACGCGTTGCGCGCGCTCAACAGGGGCGCGGCGCTGGGCGGGTTCGCCCACGACACGGGCGAGGGCGGACTGACGCCCCACCACCTCTCGGGTGGTGGTGACCTGCTCTGGGAGATCGGATCCGGCTATTTCGGTGCCCGCACCCCCGGCGGCACGTTCGATCCCCACCTGTTCGCGGACACCGCTGCGCGGCCGGAGGTGAAGGCGGTGACGATCAAACTCAGCCAGGGTGCGAAACCGGGGATCGGGGGTGTGCTGCCGGCGGCGAAGGTCTCGACCGAGATCGCCCGGTATCGGGGTGTTCCCGCGCACGTCAAGTGCGTGAGCCCGGCCGCGCACACCGCATTCCGCACACCGCGTGAACTCGTGTTGTTCGTGGCGCGGTTGCGCGAGTTGGCGGACGGCAAACCCGTCGGGATCAAGCTGTGTGCCGGTTCGCGTGTCGAGTTGTTGGCGCTGTGCAGGGCGATGCTCGCGGAGGGCACCGCACCGGATTTCGTGGTCGTCGACGGTTCCGAGGGCGGGACGGCCGCAGCACCCCTGGAGTACGAGGACCACGTGGGGCTACCCCTGACGGACGGTCTGACCCTCGTCCACGATGCACTCACCGGAACCGGGCTCCGGCCGAACGTGCGGATCGGTGCCAGCGGCAAGATCGCCGTCGGCAACGACATCGTCAAACGGCTCGTGCAGGGCGCGGACTACACGAATTCGGCCCGCGCGATGATGATGGCGATCGGCTGTATCCAGGCGCAACGCTGCCACACCAACCTGTGCCCGGTGGGCGTGGCCACCCAGGATCCCCGGCGGGCGCGGGCCCTCGACGTCGCCGACAAGAGTGAACGGGTCCGCCGCTATCAGGAGGCGACGGTCCGACAGGCGGTGCAGATCATGGCGTCGCTCGGTGCGTCCGATCCGGGCGAGCTGCACCCGGGAATGCTCTACAAGAGGGTGTCGCCGACCGAGCTGCGTTCCTACGCAGAGCTGTACGAACGCCTCGATCCCGGTCAACTGCTCACCGAACCGCCGTCGACGTGGGCTGCGGACTGGGCCGCCGCCGATCCGGACTCCTTCCGCCGGGTCGCCTGAGTCGACCCCCATCCGCTCTCGCCGGGCTCCCGCTGAGCGAACTGACCGGGCCCGCGCGCCCGACTCGACGAGCACAATCGCGAGGAGTACCCGGATCGCACCTGGAGGAGCTCGCATGACCACACCCGTCGTCCCCCGCCGTTTCGAGAACAAAGTCGTCTTCATCACCGGCGCGGCCCGCGGCCAGGGTCGCGCCGAGGCCGTCCGTTTCGCGCAGGAGGGCGCCGACATCATCGCCGTCGACGCCTGCATCGACTTCGCGAGCACCGCGTACGACGGCGCCACACGCGAGGATCTCGACGAGACCGTCCGACAGGTCGAGGCCACCGGACGCAGGATCACGGCGACCGTCGCGGACGTGCGCGACTTCGACGCGTTGTCGCAGGCCGTCACGGCGGGAGTCGAGCGGTTCGGCCGGCTCGACGTCGTGATCGCGAACGCCGGCATCTGCTCGGGCGGCAAGTCCTGGGAGATCACCCTCGACCAGTGGAACGAGATGATCGACGTGAACCTCACCGGCGTCTTCCACACGGCGAAGGCCGCGGTGCCGTACCTGATCGAGCAGGGTGAGGGTGGGGCGATCGTGTTCACCAGTTCGGTCGCCGGTCTCAAGGGCACGCCGTTCACCGGGCACTATGCCGCCGCCAAACACGGCATCGTGGGACTCGCGAAGACGATGGCGAACGAACTCGGCGAACACCGTATCCGCGTCAACACCGTGCATCCGGCGGGTGTCGCGACGGGGATGACCGTCTCCGATCTGCATCCGCTCATCCAGGAGGCGGCCGCCACACTCGGCCCCATCTACATGAACTCGCTGCCCTACAAGATCCTGCAGGCCGAGGACGTGGCCTCGGTCGTGGCGTGGATGTGCTCGGACGAGGCGAAGTACATGACCGGTGCCCAGGTGCCGATCGATCTGGGCAATCTGATCCGCTGATCGGCCACGGAACCCCCGCGACGATCGATGTGCCCGGCCATCGGCCCCGGCGTCACCTCACCCCTGGCTGTCGCGTGAACAGCCAAGCTAGGCTCGTGTCATGCAGTGGCTCGACTACGACACCGGTAACTGTTCGGTCCAGCGAACGTTGAGTGTCATCGGCGAGAAGTGGACGATGGTCGTGCTCCGCGAAGCCTTCAACGGCGTCCGACGTTTCGAACAGATGCGGCGGCACACCGGTATCTCCGAACCGGTCCTGTCGGCGCGACTGCGACGACTCGTCGACGCCGGGGTCCTCGTCACGGTTCCGTACCAGGAAGAGGGTCGGCGCACCCGCCACGAGTACCGGCTCACCGACAAGGGCCGCGAGCTCTACCCGATCCTGGTCGCGCTTCTCCAGTGGGGCGACCGGTACTGCGCGGATCTCGAAGGACCGTCGCTGTCGCTGCGGCACCACGAGTGCGGCGCGCCGGTGGAAGCCGTCGTGCAGTGCAGCGAGGGACACCGTCTGCGGCCCACCGATGTCGACGTCTCACCGGGGCCGTCGGCACGGCTGCTGGCCTGATCCGGACTACTTGCCCTCGAGGGGTTTCGCGCCGAGAATGTCGCGCAGCACCTCCGCAGCGATCTCGTCGGGGTCTCGGCGCAGTGTCGGATCGGCCGGGGTCGCCGCCTCTGCGAACATCTCCTCGACGTCGGCGTCCGACATCGACGACGGGTCCGGCGGTGCGCTGTCGATCGGCCCCGGATCGTCGGGCAGATCGGGCGCCTCGGGCGGCGGAATGTCGTCGTATTCGGACCGGCGCGAGAACTCGGGTCGCTGCGACCTCGACCGGGCCTCGTCGGGGCGCTGCGGTTCCGGAACCGCCGGGTGTTCCGCCGCCGGCTCACGCTTCGCCTGACTCGGACGCGAGAACCTGGGTTGCCCACCCGCTTTCTGTTTCGGGGCCGTCGACCTCGTCGGAGCCGGCGTCGGGGCCGCCGATCCGTGAACGCACGTGACCTCCACGTCGGCCCCGAGCACCGTGCGCATCGCATCGGCGACGACCGCCGCGTTTCGTGGTTCCGCGAGTCTCTTCACCAGCGGCATCGAGTCGTGGGCCAGCACGACCCGGTGTCCCTCGACACCGCGGACGATCGCGCCGGACAGCATGACCTCGACCGTGCGGCTACGGAGACGGACCTCGGCGCGGACGTCGGACCACGCGGCCCGGATCTTCTCGATATCGAGCGCGGACGCCTGCGTCCGCTCCGGTCGGGTCGACGGTTCTTCTTGTTCTGCAACGGGATTCGAGTGGTTTCCGGCCGCCACAGGTTCGATCTCCGGCGTCGGATTCTCGTTCACCACCGGCGCGGGTTCGACCGGCGCAGATTCGACCGGCGCAGGTTCGACCGGCCGGGGTTCGACCGGCGCAGGTTCGACCGGCCGGGACTCGACCGGCGTGGGTTCGGGCGCAGCGGGACCGGGGGTTCCTCGGGAGGAATCGACGGAAGCCGAGGTTGCCTGCCCCTCCGCCGCGCGACGCTGCGACGGCCGCTGGAACCGCGCGGCCGGTTCGTCGGGGGCGATCGGCGCGACCGGCGGTTCGGGCGTGGACCGCATGGCGGCGACCGTCGGAACCGGCTGCGCAGCGACCGCCGCCGGCGCCCCGACGGATCCCTGTTCGAGTCGTTCGAGTCGTTGCAGCACAGCGGATTCGGCGTCGGATGCCGCGGGCAGCAGCATGCGGGCACACATCACCTCGAGGAGCAGCCTCGGCGACGTGGCACCGCGCATCTCACCGAGTCCGTCGTGGACGAGTTCGGCGTAGCGCGTGAGCGTGGCCGGGCCGATCCGGGATGCCTGGTCGCGGATGCGGTCGAGGACGTCGGCCGGCGCATCGATCAGACCGCGTTCGGCGGCGTCGGGCACGTTACGGATCAGGATCAGGTCGCGGAGCCTGTCGAGCAGATCGACGGCGAACCTGCGGGGGTCGTGGCCGGATTCCATCACCTTCTCGACGGTGCCGAACAGCGCGGCACCGTCGCTCGCGGCGAGTGATTCGACGGCGTCGTCGATGAGTGCGACGTCGGTGATACCGAGCAACGCGAGCGCGCCCGCGTAGGTCACACCGCCCGGTCCGGCACCGGCGAGGAGCTGATCCATCGCCGAGAGCGAGTCGCGGGGGGACCCACCGCCGGCGCGGACGACCAGCGGGTACACGGCGTCCTCGATCGGCACGTTCTCCTGCGCGCAGATCTTCTCGAGCAGACCGCGCATGGTGTTGGGTGCCAGTAGCCGGAACGGGTAGTGGTGGGTGCGCGAGCGGATCGTGGGCAGCACCTTGTCGGGTTCGGTGGTGGCGAACACGAAGATCAGGTGTTCCGGCGGCTCCTCGACGATCTTGAGCAGCGCATTGAAGGCCGCCGGGGTGACCATGTGCGCTTCATCGATGATGAAGATGCGGTACCGCGACTCGGCGGGCGCGAAGAAGGCGCGGTCGCGGAGTTCGCGCGCGTTCTCGACGCCGTTGTGACTCGCCGCGTCCAGCTCGGTGACATCGAGGTTGCCGGCGCCGCCGGGGCCGAGCGAGCGGCACGAACCGCAGGTGCCGCACGGCGTCGACGTCGGCCCCTGCTCACAGTTGAGCGAGCGGGCGAGAATGCGCGCGGACGACGTCTTACCGCAACCGCGCGGACCCGAGAACAGGTAGGCGTGGTTGATCCGACCTTCGTCGAGAGCGGTGCTGAGGGGCGCGGTGACGTGCTCCTGCCCGACCACCTCGGCGAAGGTTGCGGGTCGATACTTCCGGTACAGGGCCACGCGCCGAGAGTACCGGCGAGCTCCGACAGCGTGTCGAACGGAGCCGGACGTTGCATAACGATATATCGCGACGTATCTTGTGTATATCGACAAAGAAGGAGTGTGCACGATGCGCAACGAACGAAACGACATGCACGGCCGACGCCGCACCCACCACGATCACCTCTTCGAAGGCCCCTTCGCGGGTGAGCACCCCCGTCGCCGGGATCCTCGACGCGGCGGTCCGCACGGCCCCTTCGGCGGCGACCCGTTCGGCGGACCGCGCCGGGGAGACCATCCGATGCACCGCGGCATGCACCGCGGGCGCGGACGTGCCCAACGCGGCGACGTCCGCGCCGCCGTCCTGAGGTTGCTCGCCGACGAACCGATGCACGGCTATCAGCTCATGCAGGCGATCGCCGAACGCACGGGTGGCATCTGGCGACCCAGCCCCGGTGCCATCTACCCGACCATCGCCCAACTCGAGGACGAAGGACTCGTCACCGTCGACAAGGACGGCGGACGGAAGCTGGTGTCGCTGACCGACGCGGGACGCGAGTATCTGGCCGATCCGGCGAATCAGGCCGTCGACCCGTTCGCGGCCCGTACCCCCGAGGCGGGTGCCCCCGACCTCCGCGCAGCCGTACGGGATCTGCAGAACGCGGTCCGCGCGGTCGCCGTCAGCGGCGACGACGCCCTGATCGCCTCCGCGTACAAGACGCTGATCGACACCCGGAAGTCGCTGTACCTGCTGCTCGCCGCCGCCGACGACGACTCCGACGAGAACTGAGCAGCCGGTGACGGTCGGTCACATCGGCTGTCACCGGCCCTGATCGTGCCCCAGCACCACACGTGCGAGCCCCACCCTGGATTGCAGACCCAACTTCGCGAGGGCATGCGAGACGTGGGTCTGCACCGTCCGCGGCGAGACCCCGAGCCGCGCCGCGATCTGCGGCCCCGACAGTCCCTTCCCGACCAGCAGCGCGACCCTCCGCTCCGCGTCGGTCAACGACTCCCACCCGACGCCGCCGCTGCGACGCCGCCCGAGGACGCCGAGCGCCACCCCCGACTCGCGGACCCGTCCGGACAGCCTCTGCGTGACCGTGGACGCACCGACGTGGACCGCGAGATCGTGTGCGCGCCGCGCGTAGGCGCGGACCGATTCACGATCGTCCGCCGATGCCGCCGCCACCGCTGCCTCCTCGAGCGCGGCGAGCTCACCGACACCGTCACCCCGAGCAGCGAAGGCGTCGGCGACGCGGGCGAGCGCGACGGGATCCGACTTGCCCATCGCCTCCACCAGTTCCACAGCGGGTGACAGCGCGGGGCACCCCGCCGTCGAGATCTCCTGCAGCGCCGTGTGGACGGCCGCGAACAACTCCGCGTCTCCCGCCTGCATCGCCAACCGGGCCACGTGCGGACCGAATCGCAGCGCCCACACCGAGCGACCACCGTCCACCGCCACCGCCCACGCTCCGGCCGCGTGGTCCACCGCCGCCCCGAGCCGCCCCTGCGCCGCAGCGAGTTCTGCGTGCGCATACTCCACGTCGGGGAATCCGAACAGCCTCGTGCCCGCAGGGTCGTGATCCGCGAGCCGTCGGTCCGCCGATTCGAGGTCTCCGCGGTACACCTCTGCCAGCGCGGCGAGGGCGACGGCCATCGACGTCCACCCGGAATCGGTACGCACCGCAACGGCAGCCGCATCGTCGCAGGCCGCCACGCATTCGTCCCATCGTCCGAGGAAGAACAGCACGGCAGCGGCGACGGAGTGCCGGACGGGCAGCAGCCACATCTCGACGGGGGTGCGACCGTCACGTGCAACCGGAGTACTACGCGCGTGCGCCGCAATCGGGCCGTGTGCGTGCAGTGCCGCCCACATCGCCCACAGCCCCGCTGCCGCCGACTCCCGTGCGAGCAGCCCCGGCCCACCTGCGGCGCGCTGGCCCCGCTCGAACATCTCGAGGCCACCGAGACAGTCACCGCGGAGGACGGCATGGATCCCGGGCACGATGGTGTCGAGACCGAAGTCGTTCAGGGGTTCGTCGACGGGCGGTGCCGCAGGAACCCCGGCCGGTACCGGACCCGACCCACCGACGAGGACGAGCCAGTGGCGGTACCGCTCGAGCCAGGACCGAGTGTCCGGTGGCAGCGGAATCGCAAGGAGCCCTTGGATCGACGTGTCTGCGCGTGCGATGTCGGCGGTCAGTGTCGCCGCAGCGAGCTGCACGGTGAACGCGACCGCCCGGCGGGCCGTGTCCTCCGCACCCCCGTCGGACGGCCCCGTGCCCGCGAGTACACGGTCGGTGAGGTCGGCCGCGTCCGCGAACCTGCCCGATTCGGCGAGGACCACCGCGCGCGCGAGGGTGCTGTCCTCCGCGGCGATGGCGGCGAGCTCATCGGCGTCGAACACCCCGAATGCCTGCATCGAGCTGGGTTGGCGACTACGCACGAACTCACCGGATTCGACGGAACGTTCCCGGTGTGTCTCGATCCGCCCGAGGTCGGCGCCCCCGCGCGACAGGGCATCGGCGACGGCACTGTGCAGCAACCTGCGCAGGCCCGGTGGCACGTCACGGTAGGCGACCTCCCGGTACACGGGGGTCACCAGATCGATGTGGTCATCGTCGAGCCAACGCACCACTCCGGCGTCGACGGCGGAGGCGATCACGGGTGGGCACTGCGCCGGGGCGCGGCCACCGATGTCGGCGAGCTCGCCGACGGTGACGGGCCCGTCCGCGACCGCCAGGACCTGCACGAGATCACGGACGCGAGGGGGCAGTCCGCGCAGGTACGCCCGGACGCTGCTCTCGACTTCGCCGACGAGTTCGGTGTCGTCGCCACACAGTTCGGCCGTGCCGCCGGCGGGGTCGATCGCGACGAGCGAGTCCCGGACCAGCGCGTCGAGCAACTGCGTCACGTGCAGTGGATTACCGCCCGCGCGGCCGAGCAGCCTGCGCAGGTCCGGGCTGGGAGCGGCGTCGAGTCTGCGCCTGATCAGTTCGGTGACGTCGTCATCGGAGACCGGGGAGAGCACGACCGTGCGCACGTGGGGCTGCGCAGCGAACATCGTCAGGGCGGCGCGCTCCGGCATCGGCCGATACGACAGGACGACCGCGACGGGGAATCCGTCCGACTCGACGCTGATCCGGTGCAGGAGGGAGAGCGACTCCCCGTCCGCCAGGTGCGCATCGTCCACCGCGAGGACGAGGGGGCCCGCCGAGCACAGTTCGTCGAGGTCCTCGACCGCCCGCTCCAGCACCGTGCGGTCCTGCGCAGAGTTGTGGTCGCGACGGAGGAGTCGTCCCGCGATCGCGTACGGCCGGTCGCAGTCCAGTTCGTTGGCGATGGCCGACTGGATGCGCACGTCGGGGAGCCCGCGCGTCACCGCACCGAGCAGAGTGCTCTTGCCCAGCCCCACGGCACCGACGAGGGCGAGGGCACCGCGCTCGGTGCCCAGGACGTGCCGCCGGACGTCATCGGTGAGCGACGCCACCAGATCCGCACGAAGCACGTGATCGTCGCCCATGGACACAGACTAGGTCGGGTTCCGGGCCCATCGAGTCCGATACGCCGGATCCGTCTACGTCGTTCGACGGATGTCTCGGCGACGTTTCGGCGCGACGATGGGAGCGTCCAGCCGTGGATTCCGACCGGATCGGCTCCGGAACCGGGGCGACGGCATCACAGCGACAAGGACCTCGCAATGGCGAATCTCAGAAGTATCCTCGGGGGCGCCGCGGTGACCGCCGCCGTCGTCCCCCTCGTTCTGGCCGGCACCGGTATCGCCGGTGCGATGGGTGGTGCCATGCCCTCCGCCGTGTACTTCACCACCACATCGGATTCCGTCGTCGCGCACATCGACGCCGGAAACGGCATCACGAACTGCGCACTGTACGTGATGGGCGACACCCCGGACGCGACCGGGAACTCCGAGTTCACGAGTGACACCGTCATCACGGTGCGGATGTCCCCGGGCAGCTACGACGCCACCTTGAACTGTCTGCTCCCGGAGACCGGCGACGAGTGGCACGTCGCGAGGCACGAGCGTGTGAATGTGCCGCCCAGCCTGATCGATCAACTGATCGATCTCCTCGAGACCGGTTCGAGCTGAGAGGACGTCGCCATGACGGACGACGGACGGAGGATCGGGTACGCCGCGACGGCGGTGGCCGCGGCGATTCCGTTGCTGCTGGCGGGTGCCGGCGCCGCCGGTGCGATGGGTGGGAACGATCCCGCGTGGGCGCACTTCGTGTCGGATTCGAATTCGATCACGGCTCACGTGGATCAGTCTCAGGGGATGACCGACTGCAGAGTAGCGGCGCAGGGGGCCGCGTCCTCGGACATCCATGAGACGGACTGGACGAGCGACGAATGGATCACGGTGTGGGTGCCGCCCGGCCGCTACACCGCGACGCTGTTGTGCCGTTCGGACATGAGCGGTCCGGACGGGTGGATCGTCCGCCAGGAACCGGTGAATGCGCCTCCGACGTATCCGGAGGGGGTGATCGACTTCATCGAGACGAACACGAACTGACATGCGCGTGAGGGGTGACCGGCACCGTCCGCACGACGAAGGGACATCGGGCGGAGCCGGCGCCGCGCATCGACTCCCCGTTCTCGTCGACCCCGGTTCGCGTCGACCCCCGGTTCACTCGGCAGCGCTCCCCTTCGCAGGGGCCTTCTTCGCGGCGGCCTTCATCGATTTCTTGAATTCGCGGACCTCGTGGAGGGATCGGTCGTCGACGACATCGGCGATCGACCGGCGGGCACCGTCGATCCCGTAGTCTCCGGCGGCCTCCCGCCAGCCGGCGGGTTGCACGCCCATCTGTTTGCCGAGGAGCGCCAGGAAGATCCGTGCCTTCTGGTCGCCGAAGCCCGGAAGCTTCTTCAGCCGCGCCAGGACCTGCCTGCCGTCCGGGTCGCCGGACGTCCACAGTGCCGCGGTGTCACCGTCGTAGTCGTCGACGAGCGTGATGCACAACGCCTGGATCCGTGCCGCCATCGACTTGGGGAAGCGATGGACGGCCGGCGGCCGTGCACACAACGCCACGAATTCGTCGGGGTCGGCGGCGGCGATCCGGTGCGCGTCCACCGCGCCGAAGCGGTCGGCGACCTTCTTCGGGCCGGCGAACGCCGTCTCCATGGGCACCTGCTGATCCAGCAGCATCCCGATGAGCAGCGCGAGCGGATTCTCTGCGAGCAGAGCGTCGGCGTCGGGGTCCCCGACCAGGTTCAGCGTCGTTGCCATGCGCCGATCATCCCCCGCGCGTCACTGCCGCCGCCAGAGTACGGCGACGACGATCGTGGTCGCGGTCAACGCGAGGGTGACGCTGAGTGCGTGTACCCAGTGCGGGAACAGTGTCGGCTCGGACACGCCGGGTACCGCGGCGAGAGCCGCGAACAACGCGACCACCGCGATGGCGGCGGCCGCCGCGGACCACCCACGGGTCAGCCGCGAATGCCGTTGGCCGCGCAGCTCCGCGCTGCGCGCCGTGGCGTGTTCGATCACCTCGACCGCGCCGGCGATCTCGTCGTCGAGTGCCGCCATGTCGTCGGCCACCCTGCGCACCAGCACCGACCGCAGCTGGGTCGGTTGCGTCCACGAGTGGAACCGATCGTCGTGGATCGATTCCTTGCGCAACAGCGACCGTTCCATCTTGCGGGCCTGCACGGCGGCGACGTCGTCGAGCGCTTCGGCAAGGCGGTCGCCGGTGAGGAGTTCGTGGTCGCGTAGGTGGTCCAGTACCCGCCAGAAGTCCCTCGAGCAGCTCGCTCGCATCGCCACCCACGGCAACAGCCCGAAGATCATCTCTCCGATTCCACCCGTGTAGTGACTGTCCACCGAGGCCGCTTCGAGGTCGAACAGCACGGCTCCGGAATCCTCCCGCACCGCGAGCGCGGCGCCCGGCCGGGCGGGGACGTCGACGAGCCGGACACGATCCCAACCCCAGACGACACCCCAGGCGTGCGCCGCTGCCCGCGCGAGCGGACCGGTGGCGGTGGCGTCGACGAGATCGCGCACGCGATCTCCACCGCTGGAGACGACCTCGACGACGAGCCCCTCGACCACTTCGCGGTCGCCGACACCGCGGTGGCGGTGCACGACGAGCTCGCGCAGCGACCGGTAGGTCGTCGGTGCGGGCATCATCCGGTTGATCCCCGGGAACAGGTCTTCGAGCGAGGACACCGCCGAGAGTCCGAACGGCGAGAGGAAACCGTCGACCGCGGGGCCGAATCCGTCGCCGTCGCGGTCCTGCAAAGGGTCGGTGCGCCGGCCGATCAACCGGGAGGAGCCGTCCCTGAGCGCCTCGAACGCGAGGACCGCACCGTACCCGGGGATCTCCCACAGCGACACGCAGGTCGCGGGCGGTCCGACGAACGGACGTACCGGTGTGGCGCCCGTGCGCAACGCCTGCGTCGACACGCCGAACGACACCGCGGGACGGTCGGAGTCGGCGATGTACCGGTACGCGAGCATTTCCGGTGGGCGGATGCCGTGCCCGGTGGGGCGTCGCGCCTCGATGTGCGCGGGAAGGAACGGATCGAGCGTCCCCACCGCAGAGACGGGTGGATTCCCCACCGCGGAGGCGTCGATGTCGAGCGCCACGAGGAACACTTCGAGAACGCCGTGACAGCCCGTGACGGACGCTACGGCGGCTTCACCGGCGCCCGGTTTCACGAGAGCGCGGTCTTCCATCACACTCACCACTTCCGAACCCGCCGCGAGGTGTCGCGGCGACCCTGGTCCGGCAGTATGGCACGTCCTGTGGAAAAAGCCCACTTTCGCTGTTCGCCGAGGTCAGCGGGACCTCGAGGGAAGTTGTCCACGCTCGGTCCACCGGTTTTCCACAGTGTTGTCCACAGGCTGGGCACAAAGCACGTGAACCGGACGTATCCCCGAAATGCCACCGCCGCCGCACCCGACGGACCGAGGTCCGTGCGGGCGCAGCGGCGGTGCCTGCGTCGAGGTGTGGTCTAGCTGTCGGCGAGTTCCTTCTCGGTGGCGGCGAGCAGCACACAGGTGGCCACGCCGTCCATCGCCGTCGCGAGTTCGTCGAGCGACGGGAAGCTCGGCGCCAGACGGATGTTCCTGTCGTCGGGGTCGTTCTTGTACGGGAACGCCGATCCGGCACCGGTCAACGCGATGCCGGCGTCCTTCGCCAGCGCGATCACCCGCTTGGCGGTTCCGTCGACGACGTCGAGGCTGATGAAGTAGCCGCCCTTCGGCTCGGTCCACGACGCGACCTTCGACGCGCCGAGTCGATCCTCGAGGATGCGGCGGACCAGCGCGAACTTCGGGGCCAGGATGTCGCGGTGCTTCGCCATGTGAGCGCGGACCCCGTCGGCGTCACCGAAGAAACGCAGGTGCCGCAGCTGGTTGATCTTGTCGGGGCCGATGGTCTTGGTACCGAGGTTCTTCTGGTACCAGGCCAGGTTCTCCGCGGAACTACCGAAGAAACTCACGCCGGACCCGGCGAACGTGATCTTCGAGGTGGAAGCGAACGCGTAGACGCGGTTCGCGTGACCCGCCTCGGCGGCCAGCCCCAGGATGTCGACGGCCGGTGCGACGTCCTCGACGAGCGGGTGCACCGCGTACGCGTTGTCCCAGAAGATCCGGAAATCGGGGGCCGCGGTGGGCATCGACACGAGTGCGCGCGCGACATCCTCGCTGTACACGGCCCCGGTGGGGTTGGAGTAGGTGGGCACCGTCCACATGCCCTTGATCTGCGGGTCGTTCGCGACGAGCTGCTCGATCAGGTGCACGTCCGGACCGTCGTCGTTCAACGGGACCGGAACCATCTCGATGCCGTAGCTCTCGGTGATCGCGAAGTGCCTGTCGTATCCCGGAGCCGGGCACAGGAACTTGACGACCGGTTCCTGCGACCACGGGCGCGGCGAATCCACATTGCCCTTCAGCAACGACCACGCGATCAGGTCGTGCATGATCTCGAGGCTCGCGTTGTTGCCGGCGAGGAGGTTCTCGACGGGGATGTGGAGCAGTTCAGCGAAGATCGCCCGCAGTTCGGGCAGGCCCGTCAGTCCGCCGTAGTTGCGGCAATCGGTGCCAGCGGCGTCGCGGTAGTCGTCCGGCCCGGGCAGCGACAGCAACTCCGCGGAGAGGTCCAGCTGCTCGGGCGACGGCTTGCCTCGGGTCAGGTCCAGCGTCAGCTTCTCGGTCTTCAACCGCTCGTAGTTGGCGGACTGGCGCTCGTGCTCTGCAACGAGTTCCTCATGGCTCATCAACCCGATCTGGGTCTGCGTAGGCATGCGGAGGGACCTTTCACCGTGCACGGTGACACGGGCATCGGCGGAAAATAAGGGGACCCCGCGCACCCGGCAGAGCCCGTTGACCCTTGCTGCCTTCCGGCCCTGGGGGAGTTCACAGGATGCGCGCCGCGCGGGATCCGTGGGCAAGTCTAGAGGACGCCCCGCGGCGTCCGCACCACCCCCCTCCCCTCGGGCGCGCCCGGCGTCTCGAAAGTCACATCGACCAGCCCGTTTGGGAACTTCGCGGGGGCATTCGGTATGCTTCACGACGGAGGATTCGCCTAGTGGCCTATGGCGCTCGCCTGGAACGCGGGTTGGGTTAACGCCCTCAGGGGTTCAAATCCCCTATCCTCCGCCACACGGAAACGCCCGTGACCGGTACGAATACCGGTCACGGGCGTTTCCCGTCCCGGGCCGTGCAACGAGGAGTGCAACAACGGTGCCCGCGGTACGGGCCCGCCACTGCACGATCAGGATCGACATCCCGTTCCGCAGAGAACCTTTCGTCGATCGTCGGCTCGACACGATCCGGCGCGCGTCATTCGCACGCGACGCCGTCGCGGTCCCCGTCCATGTCCGGCCGGTACCCGGGCTGACCCGCGTGCAGGGGAGCCGCGCCCGCCGCGCGGGCGGCAGCGCAGTTCCGGTAGTACACCGAGGTGTCGGCGGGCGCGACGGGTGCGGGGGACACCGGTTCCGGCGTCGTCGTCGGCACCGCGGTGGACATCCCGGTCGCCGCCGTGCCGCACCCGACCAGGATCCGTTCGATCGCGTCCCGCTCCGCCTGGGTGACCCACAGCCCGTACACGGCCTTCACCTCGACCTGACGACTCACGTAGGTGCAGCGATAGGACCGATTCGGCGGCAGCCACGTCGCGGCGTCGCCGTCGCTCTTGCGCTGGTTGGTCGGTCCGTCCACCGCCTGCAGGTTGCGGGGATCGTTCGCGAGATCGGCGAGGGTCTCCGAGTCGAGTTGTTGCGCACCCTTCTGCCACGCATCGGACAGGGCGACGACGTGATCGATCTGCACCGCCTCCGACGTGCCCTGCCCGCGGGTGAACGCGATGGTCGTGCCGGTGTACGCGTCGTGGAGGGTGCCCGACGCCACGACGCAGTCGCGGGTACCGGGTTTGAACGCGATGTCGACGAGGTCGCGACGGAGGATGTCGTTGCGGGTGTCGCAGCCGTTGTGCCCTCCGTCGACCGACACGTCATCGCTCCACGCCTGACCGAACAGGTCGCGGTCGTAGCCCGTCCGGGGTGCGCGGCCCTTCACCGGCAGGGTGTCCAGCAGAGCCAACGCCGCGGACGCGGACGAACCGGCACCCGCGTCGGCCACCGCGGACCCGGGGACGGTGGTGGTCGGCTCGGGCGTCTGCTCGGCGGTGGCCCGATCGGTCGCCTCCGCCGACGTCTCCTCGGCGGTCGTCGTCTCGGCGGTCGTCGTCTCCGTCGTCGGGGCACCGGTCGTCGCGACCGTATCGGGGGCGGTCGTCGCGGCCCCACACCCGGCGACGAGCACGACGAGAGCGGACGCCACCGCGGACAGGCCCGCGCGGGCCGGGATCCGGGACGACGTGGTCGAGGGAATCACCGGGGCACGCTCCTGCATCGGGACGGACGTTCTCACCGGGTGTGATCGAGCGTCTCGGCTCCGACCGTTACATGCGCCCCGCACACCCACCCGCTCCCGGTACCGGGAACACCCGCCGCCGGTGGCCGGTCACTATCATCGCCGCGTGGTCGGATACGGTAGGCGCCTCCAGATGCTCGCGGTCGCGTTGTCGTCGCTCGCCGGTTTCGTGGACGCACTCGGTTTCATCACGCTCGGCGGCATCTTCGTCTCGTTCATGAGTGGGAACTCCACGCGATTGAGCGTCGGTATCGCCGACGGCATGTGGCAGCACGTCGGCATCGTCGCGGGGGTCCTCGGGCTGTTCGTCGTCGGCGTCGTCCTGGGCGGGATCGTCGCCGAACTCACCGACCACAGCCGGCGCACCCGCAAGACCGCGGTTCTGGCCACCGTCACCGCACTGTTGCTGATCGGGTCGATCGGCGCCAGCATGGACCTGGCGCCGCTGGCGGTCGTGGCGATGGTCCTCGCGATGGGCGTCGAGAACGCCGTGTTCCGGCGCCGGGGCGAGGTGAGCATCGCCCTGACCTACATGACCGGCGCGCTCGTGAAGATCGGGCACCGGATCGCGGCAGCCTTCTTCGGTGGTCCGCGATGGAGTTGGCTGCCCTATCTCGCGCTGTGGTCCGGCCTGATCGCCGGGGCGGTGCTCGGCGCCCTCGCACATCGGGTTCTCGGCCTCGACGCCCTGTGGATCGCGACGGGTGTGTCCGGCGCGCTCACCGTCGGGGTGCGCTTCCTGCGCTACCGTCCCGGTCGGCGCTGACCCGGCACGGTCCGACCGGTGGGGCGTCTCAGCCCGGCAGCTTCGACATCCGCTCGAGCCACGCCTGCGCATCGTCGGGAAGATTCCCGGCCTTCTGCGCATGCTCACACCACTTCTTCGTCGTCGCGAGGAAGTTGAGGGGGTTGTAGGCGTCCTCCTGGTACGACCACAGGCCGTCACCCGCGTAGTGCAGGATCGTGATGTTGGGTGCGTTGTGCACCGACCCGTCACCGGGATCCTCCATCGGGTTCTGCACCTCGCAGATCACCCAGCCACGCTCGTCGTCGATCACGTACCAGGACGGCGGGAACGACGTCATGCGACTGCCGGGGAACGCCGACATCGTCCGCGTGACCCACTTGCGGATCGCCTCCCGACCCTGCATCCGCCCGTACGCGTGTTCGACGTACGTTGCGTCCTCGGTGAACATCTCCGCATAGCAGTTCCAGTCGCGGGTGCGGGTGGCCTGCACGACCGTCTCCCGGTATCCCTCGTATGCCTTCTCGAGCTCGTCCCTGGTCCACACCACGATCGGTCCCCTTCTCCCCTGGTGTTCCGGCGCCGTTCGGGGCCGTCACCCGTGCCCCCGGCCGAACGGTCGGGCTGGGCTACCGTTCTCCCATGCGCGCCCGCCCCTACGCCACCACCAGTCCCACCCGGCTCGCCGCGGCACTGCTCGAGGTCGCGGCACGCGGCGGCCTCGAATCCGCGAGCGTACGGGAGGTCGCGACCGAGGCGGGGGTATCGATCGGAGCGGTGCAGCATCATTTTCCGACGAAGGACGAGATGCTCGCCTACTCCTTCCGGGCACTCGCCGACCGGGTCCTGACCCGCCTCGCGAGCGTCGATCCCGACATCGACCCCGGCCGCACCCTGTTCGCCGCGCTCAGTCATCTCCTCCCACTCGACGATCAGCGCGGCAGCGAGGTGCACGTGATGGGGGCGTTCAGCGTCCGGGCCGCGACCTCCCCGTCCTTGAGCACGATTCGCGGTGCCGCCCTCTTCACCATCCGGACCGGAGTGTCGAGTGTGCTGATCAGGATGGGGACTCCCGACCCGGAGACCCGCGCGGCGCTGCTCGTCGCGGCCGTCACCGGTCTCGCCGCGGACGCGACCGCCAGCCCCGAACTGTATCCCCGCGAATTCCTCACCCACTCCCTCCACACGCAGATCCGGCTGGTGCTCGACGCCGTACCCGAGTGACCGTCGGCGCCCGGGTGTCGTAGGGTTCCTCGGTGTCACATTCGGTCGGGGACGGAGCGGGACGGTTCGCGCCCAGCCCGTCGGGAGACCTGCATCTCGGTAACCTCCGCACCGCCGTCCTTGCCTGGTTGTTCGCCCGTTCGACCGGGCGGCGGTTCCTCGTGCGGGTGGAGGATCTCGACCGGGTGCGTCCGGGCGCCGAGCAGTCCCAACTCCACGATCTGGCAGCCCTCGGGCTCGACTGGGACGCGGAGGTCGTGCACCAGTCGCGGCGAGGACGCCTGTACGACGAGGCGATCGACCGGCTCGCCGCGGCCGGTCGCGTCTACGAATGCTTCTGCACGCGCCGCGAGATCCAGCAGGCCACGTCCGCACCGCACGCACCCGCCGGTGCCTATCCCGGTACGTGCCGCAACCTCACCGACGCACAGCGGGAGGCCCGACGCGGTGAAGGCAGACCCCCGGCACTGCGGCTGCGGGCCGACACCGACACGTTCACCGTCCACGACCTGCTGCACGGGGACTTCACCGGCATCGTCGACGACCTCGTGTTGCGACGCAACGACGGCACGCCCGCCTACAACCTCGCGGTGGTCGTCGACGACGGGGCACAGGGCATCGACCAGGTGGTGCGCGGCGACGATCTGCTCACCTCCGCGCCGCGACAGGGGTATCTCGCCGGGCTGCTCGGGCTCACCGCACCGGTGTACGCGCACGTTCCGCTCGCATTGAACGCCGACGGGAAACGGCTCGCCAAACGCGACGGCGCGGTGACGCTGGCGGATCGGATCGCGCTCGGCGACACCCCGTCCGCCGTGTTGTCGACGATCGCGGTGTCGTTGCGGCTGGCGGATCCCGGCGAACCGGTGTCCCTGCCGCTGCTGCTCGATCGGTGGGATCCGATCCGACTCCCCCGCGAACCGTGGGTGTTCCGTACCGACGATGCGGATCCGGCCGCCACATAAGTGCCACCACATAAGTACTGCGCGAACGCGGGTCGGCACGTAGTGTCCGTGACGGCGCACGAGATCGGTACGTCTCCCGAGAGGCCGCACCATGACGACAGGTGGCTACGACCCCGACAAGGACCCCAGCAGGGATCCCGGCGATCGGTCCGGAGATCCGAACTCCCCGAACCCGAATGTTCCGGGTTCGGGCGGATCCTCCGGCCCCGGGGGCTACCCGCCCCCGCCGGGCAGCTACCCACCCCCGGGCGGATATCCGCCCCCACCCCCGGGCGGCGGTTACACACCCCCACCTCCGGGTGGCGGTTATCCCCCACCGCCCGGCAACTTTCCTCCGCCCCCACCCGGTGGCTCCTACGAGCCCGGCGGAGTGCGCACGCTGTCCGTCGGGGAGGCGATCTCCTACGGGTGGAGCAAGTTCAGCAAGAACCCGGGCGTGTGGATCGCCTTCATGATCATTGCTTTCCTGGTGCAGGGTCTGATCCAGTGGATCTTCAACGGATTCCGGGGCCAGCCGTCCGAATTCGGAGACTGGCTGACGATCTCGGCGGCGATCGGGTCGATCATCAGCGCACTCGTCGGCCATATCATCCAGGCCGGATACGTGCGCGCTGCGCTGAGCGAAATCGACGGACAGAAGCCCGCGCTGGGTACGTTCCTGCAGGTACCGTTCGGCACAGTGATCATCGCGGGCATTCTCGTGACCCTCGGAACGAGCATCGGTCTCGTACTGTGCATCCTGCCCGGATTGTTCGTCGCCTTCGTGACGTGGTGGACGATGCAGTTCGTCGTCGACCGGAATCAGGACGCCGTCACCGCGATCAAGTCCAGTTACCGCGCGATCACGTCGAATGCCGGGCAACTGTTGCTTCTGGTATTGGCACTGCTCGGCATCAACATCGTCGGCGCCCTGCTCTGCGGCCTCGGGTTGCTCGTCTCGATCCCGGTCTCGATCATCGCGGCGACCTATGCGTACCGGATCACCACCGGCGGGCAGGTTTCCCCGGCAAACATGTGAATCCCGAGGTTGCAGGGCCGTTCACCGCCGGATACGCGGAGGTCGGTTCGACGTTGTACCGTGGCGCGACTGACGTCGTCTACGAGGGAGACACATGACCACCGGTGGATATCCGCCTCCGCAACCCGATCCGAACAATCCTGGGCCGTACCCGGGTGCCCCGTCCTACGGCGGTCAGCAGCCCGGGTACCAGCCGAACGACTACACCCAGCACATCCCGAATCCGATCCAGTCGGGATACCAGCCCGAGGGCGCCCCTCAGGGCGGTGCACCGCAGTACGGCGCGCCGCAGCAGCAGTTCGGTGGCCCCCAGTACGGCGCACCGCAGCAGCAGTTCGGTGCACCGCAGTACGGCGATCAGCAGAATTCCGGGCCGCAGTACGGCGCACCTCAGTTCGGCGCCGGCGGCCCGAGCTACCCGGCGCCGCCGAGTCCGGGATTCGACCAGTATCCGGGATTCGGTCCGACTCCGGGATCGCAGCAGCCGGGGCAGCTCCTTCCGCGCCTGGGTGCCCGCATCATCGACGGCCTGATCGTCGCTGTCCCGATGGGTATCCTCAACGCACTCGTCATCTTCTCCAGCGGCAGCGGAGTCCTGTCGCTGATCCTGTCGGTTCTCACCGGTGTCATCGCGTTCGGCTACTTCACCTACCTGGAGTCGACGCAGGGCGCGACGTTCGGGAAGAAGCTGCTGGGCCTGTCCGTCGTCGGCCCGAACGGCGGCAATCCCACGATGGAGGAGGCCGCCAAGCGCAACGCCTTCGTCGCGCTGCAAATCCTCAACGGGATCCCTTTCCTGGGCTTGCTCGCGAACCTCGCGTCCCTGGCCGCGTACATCGGTATCGCCGTCACCATCGAGCAGGACGGCAACAAGCAGGGCTTCCACGACAAGTTCGCGGGTGGCACCCGCGTCGTCAAGTCCTGACGGTCCGCGGTCGCCGAACGGGCCTCGTCCTCCGGGACGGGGCCCGTCCTCGTCGGCAACCCGCGGTGTGACCGCTGTGGCGGGTGTGCTCGACTTTCGCGATCCTCGCCGTCCGGTGCTTGGATGTCCGGGTGACAGACTCCGCCGAACTCACGACCAGCACCGACCGCACCCAGTTCGCCGTAGTGGCCCGCAGCTACTATCCGGGCCTCCTGGTGTTGTTCACCGCGGTGCTGATGATCTCCAACATCTGCGCCACGAAGGGAGTCGCCTTCCTCGGCGACTCCGAGCTCACGCTCGGGCCGCTGCAGATCCTGCCGATCATCACCGACGGCGGGTTCTTCCTGTTTCCCCTCGCCTACATCCTCGGTGACGTCCTGAGCGAGGTGTACGGGTTCGCGGCCACCCGCCGCGCCGTCCTGTACGGATTCGGTGCCGTCGCCCTGTCCGCGCTGTGCTTCTGGATCACCTCCGGGCTTCCGCCCGCCGGCTTCTACGAGAACCAGGAATCCTTCGACGCGGTGCTCGGTGTGGTGCCGCGGATGCTCCTGGCGGGACTGGCGGGCTACCTCGTCGGCCAGCTGCTCAACTCGTACGTGTTGGTGTGGATCAAGAAGCGCACACAGGAGAAGCACCTGTGGGCGCGTCTGATCGGATCGACGGTGGTCGGCGAGTTCGCCGACACCCTGCTGTTCTGCGCGATCGCGGCCGGCGCCATCGGCATCTCGACGTGGGAGGACTTCGTCAACTACCTCGTCGTCGGGTTCCTGTGGAAGACGCTGGTGGAGATCGCGGTGCTGCCCGTCACGTACCGGGTCATCGCGTACGTGAAGAAGCGCGAACCGACCTACGGGGTGCGTCTCGAGGCGTAGAAGCGGCCGAGTGTCTCGGTCTTGTGCTCGGCGAACCGTCCCGCGTCGATGCTCTCGCGGATCTCGTCGACGAGGCGCACCGTGAACCGCTCGTTGTGGATCGTGCACAACGTGGATGCGAGCATCTCCTTCGCCTTGAACAGGTGGTGGATGTAGGCGCGCGTGTAGTGCCCGCACGTGTAGCAGTCGCAGGTGTCGTCGATCGGAGTGAAATCGCGCCGGAAACGCGCCGTGTTGATGTTGAACCGGCCGTCGCGGGTGTAGATCGCGGCGTTGCGCGCGACCCGGGACGGGTTCACGCAGTCGAAGGTGTCGGCGCCGTGCTCGATCGCGACGAACACGTCGTCGGGTTCGCTGATACCGAGCATGTGCCGCGGCTTGTGTTCGGGGAGTTCCTCGGTGCACCATCGCACGATGGTGCCCAGGTTGTGCTTCTCGAGCGCCCCACCGATGCCGTAGCCGTCGAACCCGCGGCCCGACTCACCGCGGATCGATTCGAGCCCGCGGCACGCCCGGCGGCGTAGATCCTCGTACTGCGCGCCCTGCACCACACCGAACAACGCCTGGTAGGGCCGGTGTGCGCGCTGCGCGGTGAGCTTCTCGTGCTCGGCGATGCAACGCACGGCCCACGCCTGCGTCCGCTCGACCGACCGTTCCTGGTAGCCGCGCGTGTTCATCAGCGTGGTCAGCTCGTCGAACGCGAACATGATGTCGGCGCCGAGCTGATGCTGGATGCGCATCGACACCTCGGGGGTGAACCGGTGCCGCGACCCGTCGAGGTGCGATTTGAAGGTCACGCCGTCGTCGTCGACATGCGCGAGACGCTCCTTGCCCGGGGCGATGACGTCGTCGCTGCGGGTACCCACCGACTCCATCGCGATGACCTTCTTGAATCCGGCACCGAGCGACATCACCTGGAACCCGCCGCTGTCGGTGAAGGTCGGTCCGGGCCAGTTCATGAACCGACCGAGCCCACCGGCGTCGTCGACGATGTCCGGTCCCGGCTGCAGATACAGGTGGTAGGCGTTCGCGAGCAGCGCCTGCGCACCGAGGTCCGCCATCGTCTCGGGCAGGACCGCCTTGACGGTGGCCTTCGTGCCGACCGCGACGAACGCGGGCGTGCTGATGTCGCCGTGCGGTGTGTGGAGGGTGCCGGTCCGCCCCAGACCGTTGTCGAGGCGCGACCCGACCGTGAAGAACGGGTCGGGCGGGGTCGGCACGGACGCGGCGGTGGAGCGGGGATCGGTCACGTCGGTATCCAATCACGCCCGGTGGCGGCGGCCCTCCCTGCCCGCCGCGCCGCGACCGGGTCAGGTGAGCACCGGCGCCTCGGTGCGGGCGAGCCGCCGCGCCTCGACGCGGCGGGCGACGACCTTGCCGATCTCGTCGACCCACAGCACCGTCGACCCGACCGCGACCGCACACAACCATTGCTGCGAGGTCAGCGCGGTGGTGTCGAAGAACTCCTGCAGGGCCGCGAACTGCACCACGCAGATCTGCATCACGATCACCGCGGCCAGCGCGATCCACACGGTGTGGTTCGTCAACGTCTGGGCCGAGAACACCGAGCCGAGATCGGAGCGCACGTTGAACAGGTTGAACACCTGGAAGAACACGAAGGTGGTGAACGCGAGGGTGGTCGCGAAGCGGGGGTCGCCGGCCGAGTCGGGGAACAGGTCGGGTGCGAAATGCAGCATCGCGAGGGTACCGACGGCCATGATCACACCGAGCCCGAGGATGCGCTGCAACCGGGCGCGGTTCAGCAACGTCTCGCGTGCCGGCCGCGGCGGCCGTTTCATCGTGCCCGGTTCCGCGGGGTCGACGCCGAGTGCGAGCGCCGGCGGGCCGTCCATGATGATGTTGACCCACAGGATCTGCAGGGCCGTGAACGGTGCGCCCCCGGCCAGCCCCAACGCCCCGGCCGCGAGGAAGATCAGCACGAATCCCCAGGCCGTGGTGAGCTGGAACTTCACGAACTTGATGATGTTGTCGTAGATTCCGCGGCCCTCGGCGACCGCGGCGACGATCGTCGCGAAGTTGTCGTCGGTGAGGATCATGTCCGCCGCGCCCTTGGACACGTCGGTACCGGTGATACCCATCGCGACACCGATGTCGGACTGTTCGAGCGCGGGTGCGTCGTTGACGCCGTCGCCGGTCATCGCGACGATCTGCCCGTCGGCCTGCAACGCTTCGACGAACCGGATCTTGTGCTCCGGGGAGACACGGGCGAGGACGCCGAAACCTGACGCGCGGTCGCGGAGTTCGTCGTCTGTGAAGCCGTCGAGTTCGGTTCCGGACGCCGCATGACCGTTGATGCCCAGATCCGCGGCGATGGCCGACGCGGTCACCAGATGGTCGCCGGTGATCATGTGGACGGCGATCCCCGCCTCGTGGGCGGTGGCGATCGCGTCCCGGGCCTCCGGGCGCGGCGGGTCGACGATGCCGACCACCGCGTACACGGTCAGCTCGGACACGCGGTCCTGCAGGGCATCGGCATCACCGCGCGGCACCGCATCCAGACGTCGACCGGCGATCATCAGGGTGCGCAACCCGTCCGCCGCGAGGGTGTCGACGGCACGCAGGATGCGGGTGCTCAGGGCGTCGTCGAGCGGAATCTCGCCGTCGGCGCCGAGCACCGAGGTCGCCCGCCCGAGCAGGATGCCCGGCGCACCCTTCGCGTAGCAGCGGTAGCTGCCGTCGGGTGCGGAGTGGAACGTCGCCATGTACTTGTAGGCGGAATCGAACGGGACCTCCGCGATCCGGCCCAACGTGGTCCTCGCCCCCTCGACGTCCACACCGCCCTTCTCCGCGAGCACCACGAGTGCGCCCTCGGTGGGATCGCCGACGAGGGTGCCGTCGTGCACGGTGGCGTCGTTGCACAACGCCATGCCCAGCAGCGCGTCGGTGAGATCCGGTGCGGGCAATCCGTCGCCGACGAGAATCTTTCCGTCGGTGCCGTATCCGGTGCCGGTGACCCGGAACGCGCGCCCCGCGACGAGCAGTCGCTGCACGGTCATCTCGTTGAGGGTCAGGGTGCCGGTCTTGTCGGTGGCGATGTGGGTGGTACTGCCGAGGGTTTCGACGGCCGCGAGTCGTTTGACGATGGCGCCGCGCGCCGCGAGTCGCGACGCCCCCATCGCGAGGGTGAACGCGACGACGGCCGTCAGCCCTTCGGGGATGGTGGCGACGGCGAGGGACACCGCGGTCACCAGCAGATCGGACCACGACTGGCCGCGGAGCAGGCCGAGCACGAACACGGCGGCGACGGTGACGATCGCGACGATCGTCAGGGTCTGCGCGAGTTGGCCGATGCGGCGCTGGAGGGGGGTCTGCTCGACACCCGCGGTGCCCAGCAGCGCCGCGATCGCCCCCATCTCGGTGGCCATCCCGGTGTCGGTGACGATCATCTCGGCTCGGCCACGGGTGATCTCGGTGTTCATGAACAGCATGTCGCCGCGGTCACCGAGCGGGGCCTGCTCGTCGGTGACGGTGTCGACCGTCTTGTCGACGGGCTGCGATTCACCGGTGAGTGCGGCCTCGGCGACCTGCAGGCGCACCGCGGTGACGATGCGTCCGTCGGCGGGGACGGTGTCGCCGGCTTCGAGCAGGACGATGTCGCCCGGGACCACGTCGGCGCGGGGCAACTCCGCACCGCCGCCGTCGCGACGGACCGTGGTGGTGGACACCGACATCTGTTTCAGCGCCTGGAGACTGTTCTCGGCGCGCGCCTCCTGCACGTACCCCAGAACGGTGTTGAGCACGATCACGGCGAAGATGACGACGGGGGTTTCCCATTCGCGGGAGACGGTGGCGCTGACGATCGCCGCGACCACCAGCACGAGGGTCATCTTGTCGGCGAGCAGCGTCAGCACTTTCCGCCAGGCGGGCACCGTCTTCGCGTCGGCGATGAGGTTGGGGCCGTGGTCGGCGCGGCGGCGGGCAGCGTCGTCCCCGGTCAGGCCGACGTGCGGATCGACGTCGAGGGCGGTGGCGACCGCCTCCGCGTCGAGGGTGTGCCATGGCGCTGCGAGCGATGCGGTCATCGGCGTTCCTCACGTCGGTCGGTTCTTCGGCGGGGGCGGGACGCCCGGTGACGCCGACGACGGGACGGTCCCACCGTAACGATCGAGTGCCCGTCCCGTCGGTAGTACGTTCGTGCAAGGACCCCACATCGTCGAGGAGGTGCCGCCGTGGGCGACGCATCGGACAGTGATCCCATCAATGTGTTGAGCGAGGACAGGTGCTGGGAGCTTCTGGCGAGTGAGCGGGTGGGTCGGCTCGTGGTCGTGTTCGGCGATCGCGCCGAGATCTATCCGGTCAACTACGTCACGAAGGACCGGAAGATCTTCTTCCGCAGCAGCGAGGGCAACAAGTTGCTCGAGTTGACGGTTCACCCGATCGCCGCGTTCGAGGTGGACCACATCGGCGACGACGACGCGTGGAGCGTCGTGGTGCACGGACGTGCCCGGGTGGTGCGGACGCTGGACGAGACCACGGCCATCGACGCGTTGGGGCTCACACCGTGGGTGCCGGACGCGAAGTACAACTACGTCGAGGTCACGGCCTCGGAGGTGTCGGGGCGGCAGTTCCCGCTGATCGCGCGATAGCGACGCCGACATGCCCGACACCGCCGCGTCCGCGGCCCAGCAGTCCCGGCTGATGCGGTTCATGCTGTTGTCGGTGGCGGCGGCCGTCGCCACGATGCTGTTCAAAGGCACCGCGGCGTGGATCACCGGGTCGGTGGGGTTGTTGTCCGATGCCCTCGAATCGGGTGTCAATCTGATCGCCGCGCTCGTCGGTCTCGGGGCGCTGCGTCTGTCGGCGAAACCGGCGGACGAGAACCACGACTTCGGGCACGGCAAGGCCGAGTACCTGTCGGCGGCCGTCGAGGGCACGATGATCTTCGTCGCGGCCGCCGCCATCCTGTGGACATCCACGGGTCGACTGCTGGATCCGCGGCCCGTGGACGAACCCGGCCTCGGTCTCGCACTGTCGGCGGCGTCGTCGGTGCTCAACCTCGCAGTGGGCGCACTGCTGATCCGCGAAGGCCGGGCACACCGCTCGATCACGCTGGTCGCCGACGGCAAACACCTGATCACCGACGTGTGGACCTCGGTGGGGGTGCTCGCCGGAGTCGCTCTGGTGGTGCTCACCGGGTGGGACGTCCTCGACCCGATCGTCGCGATCGTGGTGGCCGTGAACATCCTGCGGATCGGTGCGGGACTGATGCGCCAGTCGATCGTGGGGATGCTCGACGCGGCCCTACCACCGGAGGACGTCGCGGCGGTGAACGTCGTCCTCGACCGCTTCCGCGCGGCCGAACCGGTGGTGATCCTGCCGCCACGCACCCGCGAGTCGGGTCGGCAACGGTTCGTGTACCTGACGGTGCGGGTACCCGGCGAGTGGACGGTGCGGCGCGGTCACGATCTGCTGGACCGACTCGAGTCCGATCTCCGCGACGCGCTGCCCGGGACGACGGTGTTCACGCATCTGGAACCGCGGACCGGCGATCCGGCCGGCCGGTGACGGTGACGCGTCACACCCCGGCGACGAGTTTCGCGCCCAGGCCGAACATGAGCACGGCGACGCCACCGTCGAGGATCCGCCACGCCGCCGGCTTCGCGAACCAGTCCCGCAGGTAGCGCGCACCGTAGCCGATCGCGGCGAACCACACGACGGACGCGGTGATCGCACCGGCACCGAACCACCACCGTCCGGTCACGCCGTAGTTGTTGGCGACGGAACCGAGCATCAGCACGGTGTCGAGGTAGGTGTGCGGGTTGAGCCAGGTCAGAGCGAGGCAGGTCAGCAGTGCCGCACCGATCGTGACGGCCCCACCGGGAGCGGCGGACAGCGCCGACGGGCGCAGCGCGCGGCGTGCCGCGAACAGTCCGTAGCAGATGAGGAAAGCGGCCCCGGCCCAACGGATCACGTCGATCGCGCCGGGCGCGGCATCGAGGATCGTCGCGATACCGGCGATGCCCGCGGCGATGAGGATCGCGTCCGACACCGCGCACACGGTGATCACGGGCAGCACGTGTCGTCGCGCGACGGCCATGCGCAGCACGAATGCGTTCTGCGCGCCGATCGCGACGATGAGTGACAGACCTGTGACGAAACCTGCGACGACGAGGGACATGCGTCCCACGCTAGAAACCGGATCGTTATGCGGACAAACTGGTTCTTCTGCATTCGCATTAGAGTTTCTTCATATGGACGTGGACTTCGCGCAGCTTCGCACCTTCACCGCGGTCGTGGACGGCGGATCGTTCGACAACGCCGCCGCCGAACTGAGAATCACCCCGTCCGCCGTGAGCCAACGCATCAAATCCCTCGAACAGCACGTGGGCCGCGTCCTGTTGCGCCGCACCCGGCCCGTCGTCCCCACCCCGTCGGGGGAGATCCTGATGCGACTCGCACGTCAGGTCGCGCGACTCGAGCAGGACACCGCCGACGAACTCGGATTCACCGCCGACGAGACGAACTACGTGACGGTTCCGCTCGTCGTCAACGCCGATTCGATGTCGACGTGGATGCTCCGGGCGCTCGCCCGCATGCCCGTGCGGCACCGCGCCCTGTTCGAACTGCACCGGGAGGACGAGTTCCACTCGACCGCGTTGCTGCGCGACGGCACCGCGATGGCCGCGGTCACCTCCGTTCCCGAACCCGTGCAGGGCTGCACCTCCGAGAAGCTCGGTGCCATGCGGTATCACGCGATGGCGAGCGTCGACTTCGCCGAACGCTGGTTCCCCGACGGCATGACCGCGGTGGAGTTGCGGAACGCTCCGATGCTCACCTTCGACCGCAAGGACGACATGCAGGATCGGTTCCAACGCCGCCACACCCGGCGGCGCATCGACCCACCCCGCAACTACGTACCCGGCGCACTCGAGTTCGTCGACGCGGTACGCCTCGGGCTGGGGTGGGGGATGCTGCCGGACGCGATGCTCGGCGACGACACCGACCTGGTGGACCTCGCCCCCGACGACCCGTTCGACGTCCCGCTGTACTGGCAGCGGTGGCGTATGGACTCACCGGTCCTCGACGCCCTCACCGAGGTGGTGAAACGCACGGCGCAGGAGGTGCTGCGGTGAGGAGTCCCTACTATTCGGCGAGCGCCCGGAACTGCGCGTCGTACAGGCGGGTGTAGGCGCCGCCGGCGTGCAGCAGTTCGTCGTGGGTGCCCTGCTCCACGATGTGGCCGTCCTCCATCACCACGATCCGGTCGGCATCCCGGATCGTGGACAGCCGGTGCGCGATCACGAAGCTCGTCCGGTCGTCCCGCAACCGCGCCGTGGCCTGCTGCACGAGCAGTTCGGTGCGGGTGTCCACCGAGCTCGTCGCCTCGTCCAGGATCAGGATCGACGGCTTCGCGACGAACGCGCGTGCAATCGTGATGAGCTGCCGCTCCCCGGCGCTGAGGCTGCCGTTCTCCTCGTCGACGATCGTGTCGTAGCCCTCCGGGAGTGCCCGCACGAACCGGTCCACGTAACTCATCCGTGCCGCCGACATGATCTGGTTCTCGGTAGCGTACGGATTGCCGTAGGCGATGTTCTCCCGGATCGTGCCGCCGAACAGCCACGTGTCCTGCAGAACGATCCCGATGCGCGACCGCAGTTCGTCGCGCGACATCTCCGTGATGTCCACACCGTCGACGAGGATGCGCCCGGCGTCGACGTCGTAGAACCGCAGGATCAGGTTGACAAGGGTGGTCTTGCCGGCCCCGGTCGGGCCGACGATCGCGACCATCTGCCCGGGTTCGGCGCGCAACGACAGGTTCTCGATCAGCGGATTCTCGGGGGTGTACGCGAACGCCACGTCCTCGAACTCGACGAGACCGTGCCGGCCCCACGGCATCGTCGGGGAATCCGATTCGGGTTCTTCTTCCTCCTCGTCGAGGATCGCGAACACACGCTCCGCCGAGGCGGTCGCCGACTGCAGCAGATTCACGAGCGCACCGATCTGCGCGAGCGGCTGGGTGAGCTGCCGCGAGTACTGGATCAGCGCCTGGATCTCACCGAGCGTCGCCGTCCCCGACGCCACCCGCAGACCACCGAGCACCGCGATGATCACGTACACGACGTTGCCGAGCCACGTCACGAGCGGCATCACCATGCCGGAGACGAACTGGGCCCGGTACGCCGCGTCGTACAACCTGCCGTTGGTCTCGTCGAAACGATCCTGCACCTCGGCGGTACGCCCGTACGCGGTGATCAGTTCGTGCCCGGTGAACGCTTCCTCGATCTGACCGTTCAACTCGCCCGTCGCCGCCCACTGCGCCGCGAAATGTTTGCGGGACCGCCGCGCCACCAGCAACGTCACCACCACCGACAGCGGCACGATGAGGAACGCGATGAGCGCGAGCAGCGGGGAGAGCCACAGCATCATCACCACGAGACCGAGCAGGGTCAGCACCGCCAGCACCAACTGGCTGATCGATTCCTGCATGCCCATCGACACGTTGTCGATGTCGTTGGTGACGCGGCTGAGCAGGTCGCCCCGCGAATGTGTGTCGAAGTACTTCAGCGGCAACCGGTGGATCTTGCGTTCGATCCGCGACCGCAGCTCCCGCACGGTGCGCTGCACGATCTCGTTGAGCCCGTAGGCCGCCATCCAGATCAGCGCCGACGACACCAGATAGAGCGCGAGCACGATGATCAGGGTCCGCACGAGACCCGCGAAGTCGATACCGACCCCCGGCACGACGTCCATCCCCGCCACCATGTCGGCGAACTGGTCGCGCCCATCGGCGCGGAGTTGCCCGACGGCCTGTTCCTTGGTCACCCCCGACGGCAACTGCTGTCCGACGACACCGTTGAAGATGATGTCGGTTCCCCGGCCGAGCACATACGGGGCGATCGACTGCGAGACGACACCGAGCAGTGCGGCGATCAGGATCGAGTACACCGCGTACCGGTGAGGATGCAGCAGACCGAGGATCTTGCCGATCGTGCGTGCGCGGGACACGGGAGGCGCGGCGGGTTCCTCGGGCGTGGATTCGCTTCGCGCCACGTCCTGATCCGGCGACACATCCGGTTCGGGCGATACGGACGGTTTCGGCGATACGGGCGGGACGTCCTTTCCCGGCGGGATCGACGGGATGGGCTGGGTCTCCTCCGACATCGTCATGCGACGGCCATCCTCTGCGACTCGACGATCTCGGCGTAGGTACTGCACCGGCCCATCAATCCGAGATGCGAACCCGAGTCCACCATCGCACCACCGTCGAGAACCACGATGTTGTCGGCGGTCTGCACCGTCGACACCCGCTGCGCGACGATCACGACGCACGCGTCACGGGTCTCGGGGACCAGCGCGGCGCGCAGCCGCGCATCGGTTGCCGGGTCGAGCGCCGAGAACGCGTCGTCGAACAGATAGATCGACGGTCGACGCACCAGCGCACGCGCGATCGCGAGGCGCTGTCGCTGCCCACCGGACACGGTGGTGCCGCCCTGTGCGATGGCGGTGCCGAGCCCGTCGGGCATCGCCCGCACGAAGTCGGCGGCCTGCGCGACCTCGAGCGCATGCCACAGTTCGTCGTCGGTGGCGTCGGGCCTGCCGTAGCGGAGGTTGTCGGCGACCGTCCCGGAGAACAGGTACGCCTTCTGCGGCACGATCGAGATCCGCGACCGCAGCACCGCCGGGTCGAGGTCACGCACGTCCGTGCCCGCGACGGTCACCGATCCCTCCGTGACATCGATGAGCCGCGGTATCAGGCGCATCAGCGTGCTCTTGCCCGAACCGGTACCGCCGATCACGGCGGTCGTCGTTCCCGGTTCCGCACGGAATCCGACGCCCCGCAGCACCGGCGCGTCGGCACCGGGATACGAGAATCCCGCCTCCCGCACCTCGAGGGTGATCCGATCCGGGAGTTCGGTGACCGCGGATTCGGGTGCGGCCACCGTCGGTTCGGTGTCGAGGACCGCGAGAATCCGCTCGGCGCACACCGCCGCGCGCGGCGCCATCATCGCCACGAACGACGACATCAACACCGCCATGAGGATCTGCGCGACATAGGTGATCATCGCGGTGATCGACCCGACCTGCATCGCACCGGAGTCGACGCGGCCACCACCGACCCACACGACGGCGACGGTGCTGGCGTTGGCGATGAGCAGCACCGCCGGATACAGGACGGCGTTGACGCGCCCGACGCGCAGCGCGGTGCCGGTCAGGTCGTCGTTCGCCCGGTCGAAGCGGACGCGTTCGGTCTCGTCGCGCACGAAGGCCCGCACCACACGGATGCCGCTGACCTGTTCGCGCAGCACCCGGTTGACGGTGTCGATGCGCACCTGCATGATCCGGAACCCGGGCAGCATCAGGGCGATGAGCACCACCATCGTCAGGATCAACGCGGGCACCGCGACGGCGAGCACGGTCGACGTTCCCACGTCCTCGCGCAACGCCATGATCACACCGCCGACACCCATGATCGGGGAGGTGACGACGACGGTGCAGGTCATCAACACCAGCATCTGCACCTGCTGCACGTCGTTGGTGTTCCGGGTGATCAGCGACGGTGCCCCGAACGTCCCGAACTCGCGCGCCGAGAAACCGCCGACCTTGCGGGCGAGCGCGGCACGCACGTCGCGACCGAAGGACATGGCGGCGCGCGCCGCGAAGTAGACCGCGCCGATCGAGCACACCACTTCCACCGCGCTGATCGCCAGCATCAGCATTCCGGTGCGCGTGATGAACGCGACGTCGCCCACCGCGACACCGTCGTCGATGATGTCGGCATTCAGACTGGGCAACAGCAGCATCGCGGCGGTGGACACGAGCTGCAGCAACACCACCGCGGCCAACTCACCCCGGTACGGGGCCAGGAAGCGTCGCAAGAGCCGAACCAACATGGGCATCACGCTACCTGGACGGGCTCCCCGGCCCCGGGTCGTGTCACACCCGGACCGTCACGTCCGCGTCGTGCTCCGCGACCGCCAGTTCACGGCTGAGCTTCTCACCCTCGACGTCGACGTTCGGCAGGATCCGGTCCAGCCACTTCGGCAGCCACCACGCCTTGTCGCCGAGCAACGCCATGATCGACGGGATGATCACCATGCGGACGATGAACGCATCGAAGAACACGGCGGCGGCGAGCGCGAATCCGATCGACTTGATCAACGAATCCGGTTCGGCGATGAACGCCGCGAACACCGAGATCATGATGACCGCTGCCGCACTGACCACGCGGGCGCCGTGCGTGAATCCGCTGCGGATCGCCTCCGTCGCAGATGCCCCGTGCACGTATTCCTCCCGCATGCGGGTCACCAGGAACACCTGGTAGTCCATCGCCAGACCGAACACCACGCCGATGAGGATGATCGGCATGAAGCTGACGATCGGCTGCGGATTGGCGATCAGTCCGCCCCAGCCCTCCTGGAACACCGCGACGGTCGCACCGAACGTCGCGAGGACGCTCAGCAGGAAGCCGAGGGTCGCGGTGAGCGGCACCAGGATCGAACGGAACACGAGCATCAGCAGGATGAACGCGAGACCCACGACGACCGCGAGATACGGGGCGAGTGCGCTCTGCAGGCTCTCCGAGATGTCGCCTTCGAGCGCGGTCTGGCCGGTGACACCGAACGACACCCCGTAGTCACCCTGCAACTGCGCCTCGTCGGCGCGGATGCTCGACACGAGATCCATCGTCGCGGGGTCGGTGGGGCCGCTCCGCGGGGTGACGAGGATCTGCGCGGTGTCCCCGGCCTCGTTGACCGCGACGACCTGCGCGTTGACGACCTCGTCGTGGGTGTAGAGGGAGGCGACGACGGCGCCGAACGCATCGGGGGCGGGCACGGTCGCGTCCTGCGCGTCGGCGACGACGAGCAGCGGTCCGTTGCGTCCGGGCCCGAATCCTTCGTCGACGAGGTCGTAGGCCTGGCGGGCACTGGTGGCGGGATCACCGGTCGCCTCGGTCGGCAGCGCCAGCCGCAACCCGGCGGCGGGCAGCGCCAGCACACCGAGCAACGCGACGCCGGCGACGAGCGGCACGAGCGGGCGGCGGGTGATGGCGGCGATGACCTTCGCGGCGAAACCGGGTTCTCCACCCTCCGCGTCATCGCTCTTCAACCCCGGGATGCGCCCGGCGAAGGCCTTCTTCCCGAACAGTCCCAGCACGGCCGGCAACAGCGACACCGCGATCAGCACGGCCATCAGCACGGTGAACGCGGCCGCATACCCCATCACCGACAGGAACGGGATGCCGACGACGCTCAGCGCGACCAACGCGATGATGACGGTCATCCCGGCGAACACGACGGCGGAACCTGCGGTGCCCACCGCCCGTCCCGCGGCCTCGGCACGGTCGTCGGTGAGAGTGAGTTCGTGCCGGAAGCGCGACACGATGAACAGCGAGTAGTCGATGGCGACCGCGAGGCCGATCATGATCGCGAGGGTCGGCGTCATCGAGCTCAGATCGGTGAATCCGCTGGCGATGGTGATGCCCATGCTGCCGATCCCGACCCCGACGAGCGCGGTGATCAGGGGCAGACCGGCGGCCACGAGAGATCCGAAGGTCAGGGCGAGGACGATCGCCGCGATACCGATGCCGATGAGTTCGGCGGTACCGCCGGGCATCGCCATCTCGGCGGCGGCGGTGCCGCTGACCTCGACGGTCAGTCCCGCGTCGCGACCGAGATCGGCGGCGGCAGCGATGCCGTCGCGCATCGCCTGGTCGACATCGGTGATCTCGCCGTCGAACGGCACGGTGACGTATCCGACGGTGCGGTCGGCGCTCAGGGGCGAGACCGACTGCGCATCGGCCAGCGCCGCTTCCTCGGGGGTGCCCTGCTGCGCGGCGAGCGCCTTCACCTGCTCGACGAGCCCCGCGTCCGCGAGCACCGGGGCGACGAGCACACCGGCCTGCTGTTCGGGGGTGGCGACGGCCGGGTCGACGTTCGCCGGTTCCGACACCCGATCGAGTCCGCGGACCGCGGCGAGCACCTCGTCGACGGCCGCCATGTTCTCCGGATCGTCGAGGGTCTGTCCCTCGGGGGCGGCGAACACGAAGCGGGCGCTGAGTCCGTTCATCGGATCGTCGGCGGACGGGAAACGGTCCGCCATGAGGTCCTGCGCGTTCTGCGCCGGCGTGCCCGGCAGGGAGAAGGAGTCGGTAGTGGGTCCGGCGAGGGTCGCCGAACCCACACCGAAGAGCACGAGCAGTGCGATCCAGAACGAGAGGACGGCACCTTTTCGCCGGTAGGCGAACTTGCCGAGCCGATACAGGTAGGTCGCCACGGGGGCACCTCCACTTTCGAAACGTGTCGGTCAGATGGTCGGAGTGGGTACCCGTCAGCCGAAGCCGCGCCGCAGACGCGCGAAAGCCTCACGGAGGAGTTCGTCCACCGGAGCGGACGCTCCCGCCATGTGCATCTCGATGGCGGCCTTGAGGGCGCCCGTCATGACGTGGTGCAGCAGGTTGGGATACAGGTCGGTCGCCGGGTCGGTGCCGGTGCGCTCGGCGATCGCATCGACGAGAAGCTGCGACGAACGGCGTCCGGCCTCGATGTGCCGGGCGAGTTGCACGGCGTTCTCCTCGACGAACACCATGCACGCGGTGATCTCCTCGAACGACCACGCGGAATCGTCGAGCAACGCCAGCGCGCAGGCCTCGAGCGAATCGAGGATGTGTTCGTCGACCGGTCGGTTGCGGAGGACGTCGATCATCTCCGAGACCACACCTTCGAGGTGGTGCAGAAGCGCTTCTTCCTTGCTCGCGAAGTAGTTGTGGAAGGTGCGGGTCGACACTCCCGCGCGCGCGGCGATGGCCTCGGCGGTCACCTCGTGCAGTCCGCGTTCCCGGGCGAGCTCGACCGCCGCCGCCGCGAGTGCGGAACGGGTCGCTGCCTTCTTGCGGTCGCGCAGGCCGGTCGGAGAGGTCACTTCATCGACGGTACCGAAATTGCAGAGCTCTGTAACTTTGCAGAGACTCTGCAAAATTATGGAATGGCGCACACGTCTTCACGACGGGTGATCCAGGCCATACGACGCGGGTCGGACGGTGCGGCGCGACCACGCACCCGGGTCGGCGATGAGCTCGCCGACGAAGTCGGGCAGGTCCCCGGAGACGACGTCGGCGAGCGACACCTCCTCGAGGACGGCACGCAGATTCACCCGCACGGCGATCCACACGTCGCGCAGCTTCTCCGCGGCACCCGCATAGGCGACATCCTCCGGTCGCTCGCCCCGAACGGACGCGAGCGGGCCCTCGACGGTGCGGATGATGTCGGCGATCGAGATCTCGTCGGCCGGGCGGGCCAGCCAGTACCCGCCCTCGGGACCGCGACGACTGCGCACGAGTCCTCCCCGCCGCAGGTCGGCGAGCACCGCTTCGAGGAACTTGTGCGGGATGGCCTGCGCGCGCGCGAGGCTCTCGGCCTTCGCCGGCCCCTCTCCCGCCGCGGCGAGCTCGAGCAGAGTGCGGACGGCGTAGTCGACCCTCGCGGTGATGTGCACGGCGGTCCCCGCTTCCCTCGTGTGACGACCCGACACCCAATTCCTACCGAATCGACGAGGAAGGACGGTAATACCCGGTCCGCGCTGGTGATCCCGCACACATACCCGTACAGTGGACGTCCGGTCACAGACATCATCGGAGGACCCGTCATGTGGGAGACCCTGCTCTCTTCGTGGGGCTCACTGTTCGAGCCGCTCCACGACCCGGTAGCACTCGCCATCCCCGCGTTCGCGCTGTTCCTCGTGCTCGAGTGGGTTGCCGCCCGCACCCTCGAGCACGTGGAACCCGATGCCGACGGCCGCACCCGACCGCCGCGCGGCGGCTTCGAGATGCGCGACGCGCGCGCGAGCCTGTCGATGGGACTGGTCTCGATCGTCACGAGCGCCGCATGGAAACTGCTGGCCCTCGTCGCCTACTCGGCACTGTGGGTGTACGTCGCGCCGTGGCACCTGCCCGCCGACGCCTGGTACACCTGGGTGATCCTGCTCGTCGGTGTCGACTTCCTCTGGTACTGGTACCACCGCATGTCGCATCGTGTGCGTCTCGTGTGGGCCACGCACCAGGCCCACCATTCGAGCGAGTACTTCAACTTCGCGACAGCGCTGCGCCAGAAATGGAACAACAGCGGCGAGATCGTGATGTGGCTGCCACTCCCACTGCTCGGCATCCCTCCGTGGATGGTGTTCGTGGGATTCTCCGTCAACCTCGTCTACCAGTTCTTCGTGCACACCGAGCGGGTCGGCAAGCTACCCGCACCGATCGAGTTCGTGTTCAACACGCCCTCGCACCACCGTGTGCACCACGGGTCCGATCCCGAATACCTCGACCGCAACTACGCCGGCATCCTCATCGTCTGGGACCGTCTCTTCGGCACCTTCCGCGCCGAAGGTCACCGACCCACCTACGGGCTGACCAAACCGGTCGGCACCTACAACATCTGGGATCTGCAGGTGCACGAGTACCGCGCGATCGCCCGCGACTGGCGCGCGGCGACGTCGTGGCGCGACCGCCTCGGCTACGTCTTCGGCCCGCCGGGGTGGGCGCCCGCCGCCTCCCCGTCCGGCACCCCCGACCGATCGATCAGCTCTTCTCGAGGGTGACGAGGAAGTCGACACTGCCGGTGTCGTCGACCGCCACGAACCCGAGGTTCGGTGGTTCGACTCCCCAGTCCGCCCACGTGGCGGGGATGCTGCCGGACGCGACGAGGACATCTCCGGTGCGCAGCACATCGACGTCGACGATCACGGGACGGTCGGTGCCGCGCAGGGTGAGGGTTCCGGTCGCGGTCACGGAACCCAGCGTGCCGTCGGCGGGCACGGACGCGAGATCCACCGGTTCGGTCAGCACGAACGTGGCCGTCGGGTGGGTCGTCGAGTCCATGACCCGGTCGCGGAACTGGCCGTCACGCTGGGAGTTGTCGGTGGTGACATCCGCGACCTGCACCGTGACCTCGGCTTCGGTGAGGATCTGCCCGTCGATGGTCGCGGTGCCCGACACCCGGTCGGTGCTCCCGACGACGGTGACGTCGGCACCGCGCAGGATCTCGTGGACGGTGTACCCGGCGGCGGTCCGGTTCGGAGCGGATCCCGCGGTGACGATCCACGCGCCGCCGAGGTCGATCGTCGCGGCCTGCGCGCCGGAGGTGTCGACCGAGGCTGCGGGTGCGTCGTCCTCCGCGATGAACGTCCCGTACACCCAGGGCGCCACGAAGAATCCCAACAACGCCACGACCACGATCGCGGCGATCGACCACCCTACTTTCCGCATGCACCGACAGTAGGTCAGGTGGCCGAGGTCGTGTCGCGCTGCGCGGCGACCGCTGAGCCGACCCACCGTGTCAGATACCGGCGCATCTCGTCGTCGGTGCGCGGCGGATTGCCCGGCGAGACGAAGAAGGACAGCATCGTGCGCAACAGGTATTCGACGAGTTCGGAGAGCGCAGCGTCGTCGTATCCGTGGGACTCCCAGTCCACGTCGAATCGCCGGATCATCGTCATCCCGAACGCCTGGGCCTCGTCGGAGGTCATGTTCTGCGGCTGCACGTTGGCGTACGAACTCGACAGCAGGATGCCGAGGTGCGGTGTGCGGCGCACCTCGGCGAGGGTGTAGACCACCGCCTCGACGGTCGCGTCGACCGGATCCTCGATGCCGCGCACCTGCTCGGCGAGTCGATCGAGGAAACCCGACACCGATGCGATCGCCGCGGCCTTCATCAACGCGTCGGCGCTCGGGAAGTAGCGGTAGACGGTCTGCCGGATGACCCCCAGGGATTCGGCGACGTCGGCGATCGCGATCGCGGACCCGGTGCGACCGATCAGGTCGACGGCCGCGTCGACGATGCGACGGGTCGCCTCCTCGTCACTGTCGGGCGGACTCCCGCCCCACCCTCGCCTGCGCGCCACTGTCCGATTCCTCCCGGCCGAGTTGCCGACGCTATCACGGTCGCACCGGCCGGGGGTGGGCGCGAACTCGCCACCGAAAAGTCATCATACAAACCAGACATTCTATGTATGATCTGTCTCATTGCGGTCCCCGCACGCCCTGACCACGACCGGATCGGCCCGACTCCGAAAGACCCGACTCCGAAAGACGAGGTACTGCACGATGACCGACCTACACGTCCGCAAGATGGACTTCGCCTTCGAGGACCACGAGGTCCCCTTCCTCTGGAACCCGGAGAACCCGGCATTCTCGAGCATGGCCAACGCCGTGTCGTTCCTGGCGATCGGCTTCGAGAAGATGATCGTGAAGATGGTGCTGCAGGCGAAACCACACTTCACGAACCGAGCCGTGGCCGAGGAGGCCGACGCATTCATGCGCCAGGAGGGGCAGCACTCCACCGCCCATCGGCAACACGTCCGCGGCCTCATCAGGCACTACCCGGGCCTGCAACAGACCCTCGACGAGGTGATCGGCGCCTACGACGAACTCACCGCCGACACGTCGCTGAACTACCGACTCGCGTACACCGCGGATCTCGAGGCGACCTTCACACCGGTGTTCAAGCTGATGCTCGACAACGATGCCGCCCTGTTCCGGCCGGGCGACGACCGCGTCGCGTCACTGTTCATCTGGCACTTCGTGGAGGAGGTCGAGCACCGCAGTTCCGCCCTGATCCTCTTCGACGACGTCGTCGGCAGCGACGCCTACCGGATGCGGATGGCACCGTCGGTGTTCAAGCACGTCCTCGACGTCATCAAGATCGCGTGTCGCGGATTCAACGAGCACGTCCCGCTCGAGGAGCGGAAGATCGACGCGATGTCGATGTTCGCCAACTACCGGCGTAAGCAGAAGCTGCTCAGTGTGATTCCGGGCCTGACGGCCGCAGACCACGGGCCGATGCCGCGCGCGTTCGACGCGCTCCCCCTCGGCGAGCAACTCGTCGCGCTCGTCGGCATCATCCGGAGTCAGATGCCGAAACACAATCCCGCGCACGAGAACCTGCCCGCGCTGGCCGACCTCTGGTTCGAGCGGTTCGACGCCGGATACGACGTCACCCGCTGGTACACCGCCGACTCGGCCGCGCCCGGGGTGAACTGATGGCGGACCTGTGCACCTCCACGTTCGCCGACCTCGCGACGCGGATGGGCTTCTCCTGCGACGAGGCGGGCGGTCTCGTGGTCCTCCGCAATCCCTTCGGCCTCGAGAACTGGACACTGCCCGTCCTCGAGGTCACCGTCGTCGTCGGTGCCGTGCTCGCGCTGATCCACGCGATCATCCGGATGCGTCGCCACGGCGACCCCACCAATCTGGTGCTGTGGTTCGGCGCCTGCGCCTACCTGTTCATCATCGAGCCGCCGCTGTACTTCCCGGCCGCGTTCGGAATCGAGCAGCACGTCGACACGATGTTCGCGCACAACCTGTTCACGGTCGAATTCCTGTGGGGCAGACTGCCTCTGTACATCGTCGCGATCTACCCGTTGATGGCGACCCTCGCGTTCGGCATCGTCCGGATGCTGGGTGTGTTCCGGCAGTACGGGACGATCGCCGGTGCGGTGTGCGTGGGATTCGTCCATCACGCGTTCTACGAGATCTTCGATCACCTCGGTCCTCAGCTGCGGTGGTGGGAGTGGTCGCTCGAGAACCCCATCAACCAGCCGTTCTTCGATGCCGTGCCGCTGCCGAGCGTGGTGGTGTTCGCGGCGCTGTGGCCGATGTCGCTGGCGCTGTGCGTCCAGTTCTTCGTCGGCCGGCACGTCGATCGCGGCGTCCGCTTCACCGGTCTCGGATTGGTGTGGCGCACCGTCGTCATCGGTGTGCTCGCGTCCGTCGGCACCTTCGTCCTACCGCTGCCCGCCACCGTGTTCGGGATGGGCAGCGACACCGTCCGCGGATTCCTGTACGCGACAGAGCTCGTGGTGCTGTCCGCGGCAGCCGTATGGATCCTGGTACGGCAGTGGTCGCGGCTGCGGAGCGACGGCGCCGAGCCACCCGGCTACACCGATGTGTTCGTGCAGCGGTACGCCATCGTGTATCTGGCGGTCATGGCGGCGCTGTGGATCGCGGCGCTACCGGCGTTCTTCGGCGCGGTCGACGGCTGGACCGAGAACGGCGACCCCATCGGGAACCTCTGGTACACCCTGGCGTGTTTCGTGGTCGCGATCGCGTCCGTGGTCGCGACGTTCACGGTGCCGCGCGCGGCACGGACGCGCGACGTCGACACACCGGATGTGCGTGAGGCGACGTCCGCCACCTGACGCACGATGCCTTCCCCGTCGGGGCCGAGCCGCGTACGGTTCGGCCCCGACCCCGTCACCGGCCCCGATCGTCACCGGCGGTGCGGGGACGCAGGACCGTCCACGCCACGGCCGCGGCGGCGAGCGCCAGAATCGCGCCGATCCCCGCGGTGGCGGTCACGCCGCTGTCGAAGGCCTCCCCTGCCGCGGCGAGCAACGACGACGCCTGATCCGCCGGGAGTCCCTCCGCAACCGCGTGTGCGCCCCCGAGTGTGTCCCGTGCCGTCGCCTCGGCATCGGCGTCCAGCCCGGCGGGCAGAACGAGGTTCGCGGCGTACGAGGCGGTGAGGATCGAGCCGAGCACCGCGGTGCCCAGCACGGCACCCATCTCGTATGCCGTCTCCGACACCGCCGATGCCGCGCCCGCCTTCTCCGCGGGGGCACTCGAGACGATCAGGTCGTTCGAGAGGGTCTCCGTGGCACCGATCCCCGCGCCGAGGAGCGCGAACGCCACGATGATCGGTGTCAGCGCCGTCGGCGACGCGCACACGAGGACCACCGTGTAGGCGGTCGCCGACAGCAGCAGCCCGGCGACGATGATCGTCGACGGCCGCAACCAGCGAACGAGTGGAACGACGGCCAGACCGGAGACGACCATCACCGCAAGACCCGGTACCAGAGCCGTCCCCGCCCGCATCGGTCCGAGCCCGATGACGAGCTGCAGGTGTTGCGACACGAAGAACAGGAATCCGACGAGCGAGAACACCGACAGCAGATTGACCGCCACCGCCCCGGAGAACACGCGGACGGTGAAGAGTCGCACGTCGAGCATCGGGTCGGGCCGTCGCAGCTGCCGCCGCACGAACAGGACCGTCGCCGTCACCGCGACCAGCGCGGGCACCACGGTCTGTACCGCCGACCCGCCGTGCGCGAGATTCTTGATCGCGTAGGCGACCGGTGCCAGCGCGAGCATCGACAACGCGATGCTCACCACGTCGATGCGTCCGGGAGCGGGATCCTTCGACTCCGGCACGAAGATGGGGGCGAGGACGAGCAGCGGCACCAGGACCGGCACGGCCAGCAGGAACACCGAACCCCACCAGGCGTGTTCGAGCAGGAATCCGCCGACGATCGGGCCGAGTGCGGCACCCGCGGCGAAACAGGACGCCCACACCGCGATCGCGAGGCGACGCTGGTCGGGGTCGTGGAAGATGTTGCGCAGCAACGACAGCGTCGACGGCATGAGCATCGCACCGAAGATGCCGAGCGCCGCCCGGGCGACGATCAACCAGGCCGCGGATGGTGCGTAGGCCGCGAGCACCGACACTGCGGCGAATCCGGTGGCGCCGATGAGCAGCAGTCGACGACGACCGATGCGGTCACCGAGGCTCCCCATCGCGACGAGCAACCCGGCGAGGACGAGCGGATAGACGTCGACGATCCAGAGTTGCTGGGCGCCGCTCGGTTGCAGCGCTTCGGCGATTCCGGGCACTGCGAACGCGAGGACGGTGTTGTCGACGGACACGAGCAGCACCGGAAGCATCAGGACGACCAGGGCGGCCCAGTGTCGCGGTCCCGCGGCCGCGCCGGCAACGGTCCGATCGGAGGTCGTGAGGTGTGCGCTGGTCACGGTTATCGCGCTTTCGGTGTCGTACGGATCGAACCCTCGTTACTGTACCAGCTGGACGGTACAGTAACGGCGGTAATATCATCGGCCCGTGCCACCACCTCCCGCCGCCCGCGCCAAACTCCTCGACGCCTTCGTGACGATCCTGCTCGAGCAGGGCGAACGCGCCGCCACCCTGGACGCCGTGGCCGCGGCCGCCGGCGTCTCCAAGGGCGGACTGCTCTACCACTTCCCGTCGAAGGACGCTCTCGTCGAAGCATTGTGCGTACGCGTCGAGGAACTCGCGGCCGCCGACGCCCGGCAGATGCGCGAGGCACCCGAAGGTCCCGTCGAGTACTACATCCGCACGTCCGTCTACGCCGACACCCCCATCGACCGGACCATCGTCGCCGTCACCCGCCTCAGCCAGGACGCCGACACCCGCGCCCGAGAGGCCCTCGCCCACATCCACCGCACCTGGCTCGATGTTCTCGTCGACACCATCGACGACCCCGTCACGGCCCGTGCCGTGATGCTCATCGGCGACGGGCTCTACTTCAACGCCGCACTGTCGGGCACACCCGACTCGACCCCCCGCGACGTCGACGATCTACTCACGGTCGTGCAGCGGATGATCGACGGATAACCGTCGGAAACGAAGAAGTCCCCCACCTGTGTGAACAGGTGGGGGACTCGTGGCGGTGGCGGTGGGATTTGAACCCACGGACGGGGGTTACCCGTCACACGCTTTCGAGGCGTGCTCCTTAGGCCGCTCGGACACGCCACCGCTAGAAGACTTTACCGGATCGGGTGGCTGTACCGAAATCGCCTGGTCACGACCCGATGGGCGGTGTGCGCTGGTCGCGGAAGAACTCTTCGAGCACCGCCGCGCACTCGCCCTCGAGCACACCCCCTCGAACCTGGGGTCGATGGGTGAGCCGGCGGTCGCGCACGACGTCCCACAGCGACCCCACAGCACCGGTCTTGGGCTCCCACGCACCGAACACCACTCTCGAAACCCGGGCGAGCACGAGCGCTCCCGCACACATCGTGCACGGCTCCAGCGTCACCGCGAGCGTCGTTTCCTCGAGTCGCCAGCCGTCTCCGTACACGCGTGCGGCGGCCCGCAACGCCAGCACCTCGGCGTGTGCCGTCGGGTCCCCCGTGGCCTCCCGCGAGTTCGCGGCCCGTGCCAGCACCGTCCCGTCGGGCGCGAACACCACCGCCCCCACCGGAACGTCCCCGGCGGGTGCCGCGGCCGCAGCCTCCAACGCGACGCGGATCAGAGCTTCGTCGTCCCGGAGGCCGCGGCCGTTCCGGACGACTCCGTCGCCGCGCAGAACCATCTAGCGCAGCTTGTCCAGGGTCGCGCCCAACACGTCGTCGAATCCGAGGCGCTGCGCGATCTCCTCGAACTGCTCGTCCGGGTACAGGTCGGTCTCCGACAGGATCACCGACAGCACCGGCTCCGGCAAACCCATGTCGGCGAGGATCGCGAGGTCGCCCTCCTCCCACGGCTCCACATCGTCCAGATCGTCGGGGTCGATGTCGGGAATGTCGATGTTGAGGGCGTCCAGAACGTCGGCGGCGATGTCGTAGTCGACGGCCATCGTCGCGTCCGACAGCAGCAGCTGCGTCCCCGCCGGTGCGGGGCGCACGATGACGAAGAACTCGTCGTCCACGTTCAACAGCCCGAACACCGCACCGGAACTCCGGAGTTCCCGCAGTTCCGTCTCGGCCGTCTCCAGGCTCACCAGCGCGCCCGCTGTCAGCGGCCGGCACTTCCAACGGCCGTCCTCACGCGTCACGGCGACCGCGAACCCCTCGAGGTCCCCGGCCGAACTCGCGGCGGGGTTCGTCGTCACGGACGCCCTCGCCTTCCCTACACCCTGTGCAGCCATGCGCGCAACGGTAGTCGGCTCGGTGCCGGGAAAGAAGTCCGGCGCCGAATGTGTCAACCTGATTCGGTGCCCACATCCGACTGCACCACCCCGATCTGTGTTCTCGGCCTCGGTCTGATCGGCGGATCCGTGCTGCGTGCCGCCGTCGCCGCCGGCCGCCGCGCGTGGGGCTACAACCGATCACCCCGGGTCGTCGACGACGCCGTCGGCGACGGATTCGATGCATCCACCGACCTCGTCGCCGCACTGCGACGAGCCGAGTCGGAGCGGGCGCTCGTCGTCGTCGCGGTGCCGATGCCCGCCGTCGACACGGTGCTGTCCGCCATCGCCGAACACGCCCCGAACACCACCGTCACCGACGTGGTGAGCATCAAGGCCGAGGTCGCCGCCGCGGTCGCTGCACACGGATTGTCGGGCCGGTTCGTGGGCGGACACCCGATGGCGGGCACTGCCGAGTCCGGGTGGTCGGCCGGCACCGCCGATCTGTTCCGCGACGCGGTGTGGGTGGTGGCCGTCGACGACGGAACGAACCCCGACGCCTGGCTGCAGGTCGCCGACCTCGCACTCGACTGCGGGGCCGTGGTCGTCCCCGCGGAATCCCGTGAACACGACGCGGCCGTCGCGCGGATCTCCCACCTCCCGCACATCCTCGCCGAGGCGCTCGCCCTGTCGGGAGCCGCCGGCGGTGATCTCGCTCTGGGGCTGGCCGCCGGATCGTTCCGCGACGGAACCCGCGTGGCGGGAACGGCACCCGCACTCGTCGACGCGATGTGTGAAGGCAACGGTCCGGCGCTCCTCACCGCCCTCGACGAAACCCTCGACGTCCTGAACGCAGCTCGCGAACAGCTCGCCGCCGGCAGCACACGCGAACTCACGCGGGCGGGGCACGAAGCGCGGCGACGGTACGAACAGCGGCAGCGGCACCCGATCGAAGGCGTCGTGCCGGGCGACGACGGCTGGCTGACGAAGATGCGCGATGCCGGTCGGCGGGGCGAGGTGTGGACGCGTTGACGCTGCGCGACACCGCCAAGGCCCTCGCCACCGGAACCCTCACCGCAACCGACCACGTCCGGAACGTGCTCGCCGAACTCGACGCACTCGCCGGCACCCCCTGGGAGAACATCGTCGCCGCCCGCCACGACGAAGCGGCCCTCGAGTCCGCTGCGCGCGCCGACACCGAGATCGCCGCCGGAAACTGGATCGGCCCCCTCCACGGCGTCGCCGTCGCGATCAAGGACAACATCGACGTGGCGGGCATCCCCACCCGCTGCGGCAGCGACGTGTTCGCCGACGCACCCCCGGCGTCCCGCGACGCCCGGATCGTCGCAGACCTACGCGAGGCCGGCGCGATCGTCGTCGCCAAGACCCACCTCCACGAGTTCGCGTACGGCCCGACCGGCCTCGTCAACGCACACGGCCCCGCCGCGCACCCCCACGACCCGAGCCTCATCAGTGGCGGGTCGTCGTCGGGATCGGCGGTGCTGGTCGCACGTGGACTCGTACCGCTCGCGGTGGGCACCGACACCGGCTGCAGCGTCCGCACTCCCGCCGCGCTGTGCGGCATCGCCGGATTCAAACCCGGTCACGGTGCACTGTCGGTCGACGGAACGTTCCCACTGTCCACGACGTTCGACCATGTGGGACTGCTCGCAACAGACTCCCTGGACGCCTCGCTCGCCTGGGGTTCGCTACCCGGCATCGCTCATCTGCGATCACCGGTGTCGGGACTGCGGATCGGGCGGTTGCGCGGCGGGATCTGGGACGTCGACGACCCACGGGCCCGTGCCTCACTCGACACCGCGTGTCGCACCCTCGCGGCGCTCGGCGCACACGTCGTCGACGTCGAACTCCCCGAGACGGACACCCTGCTGGAGGCGTACCCCGTCGTGACCGGATCGGAGGCCTACGAGACGCACCGCGCCGTGTACGAGTCGAATCCCGGTCGCTACCAGCCTCCCACTGCGGCACTACTCGCCGCGCAGCGCGACCGGACCGCTCACGAGTACCTGCACGCCCTGCGCACGGCCGAACGACTCCGGCACACCGCGCTGCGGCGACTGCGCCGGTCGGAGCGACTCGACGCCCTCGTCACCCTCACCACCGCCGTCCGGTCGGCTCCCGCGACCGGCGACCCCACCGAACTGCGGGCCCCCCTGCTCGAACGCTGCATCCCGTTCAGTGTTCTGGGTGTGCCAGCGATCTCGGTGCCGGCACCGGACGACGGGCCGAATCCGGTCGGGCTGCAGGTCGTCGGGTTGACGTCGGGAACCGGTGGGCACGGCAGCCACCCCGCCGAATCCACAGCCCTCGCTGTCGCGCTCGCCGTCGAAGGCGCCGACGAGCACTGATCGGGCGTCAGAACCGTTCGGCGAGCCCCCGGTAGGTGAGCACGAACCCGTCGGCGTCGACGGTCACGGACGCCGACGACACCGGTGACAGCACGTGGATGCCATCCGCGGCGCTGCTGTAGATCACCGTCGCCTCCTGCACACCCAGATCCAGGAGATTCACGTACACGACGGGTACCTCGAGTTCGTCCGCGCCCGTCTGAAGTCCGTACCGGCGGATCGGCAATGCGTTGAAGAAGGGGCTGAGGATCACGTCGACGTCCAGAGCCCCACCGAACGACGAACGTTGATGCTGCGAACCGTTGTCCACCATCCAGATGCCCTCTTCGGATCTGCTGATCGACATGTGCCGCTCGCCGGACGCGAGGGTGGCCCGCACCGACAACCTGCGCGTGACTCCGTTCTCGTCGGTCACCAGATCGTACGAGGCGCTGAACGCGGGATGTTCCGAGCATTCCGCGCCGACGATCCGTCCCGCCGCCTTCACACGTCGACCGTTCAACTGAACCCGCACCGACTCCATACGGGGAGCATCGAGTGCCCGCCAGGTCAGGATCGCGGGCCAGTTGGATGCTGTGCTCGCCGCCGAGGGCGCGGCATCTGGGTCTGGGCTGCTCACGCTGTATACGGTATGCGAGAACGGTCACGCCAGGGGCGCCGGTGCCGGGATTGTCGACCGAACTTCCGTGCCGCACCGGAAACAGCACGCCGACGGCACCCGCGGAAACGGTTCCCGAGCGTCCGATTGGCCTAGAGTCGCTACATGCGTACCGTGTGGACAGTTCCTCCGAACATCGCCCAGACCCTCCTGGAATCGCCCGAGATCCAGATGTTCCTCACCAGCAACGAACTGCCCGACACGGCCGACGACCCGCGCCAACGTCTGGCCGAGTTCACCGTTGCGCTCGGTGCCCTCGCCCGCAACATCGGACGCACGTTCGGGTCGGTGGACGTCGCGAATCGTGAACTGTTCGGTGGCTCCGCAGGCACCGTGCCCGTGTCGCTGCGTCTGACCGTGCTGCGCGCCATCGTCACCGAGGTCGACGACCGCACCCCGTCTCCAGCACCCCTACCCACCGTCGTCATCGATCAACTCGGCGCGTACGTGTATGCGCTCGTCGACCCCCGAGACCGGAGCATCCTGTATGTGGGAACAGGACGCGGCAACCGAATCTTCGCTCTGACCTGGACCGCACTCGGCGAAACCCACAAACTCACCGACGGTAGGGAAGCCACCCCTGTCGTCACACCCGAGACCGAGGCGGCGCTCGCACGTATCCGCGCGGTGTACGAGTCCGGCTACTCGGTCGAGCATTTCGTCGTTGCCGACGCACTCCGTCCCGCAGCGGACCCCGACCACACCGCCGGCGCCACCGCACAAGCCGTGATCGGTGCACTCGCACTGTTGGAACCTCACCGGGGAGAGAACGTCCTCACGAATCTTGCGGGAACCACCGAGGAATCCGAGGCCGATCGCGCCGCGATACCCATCGCAGAACTCGTCCGTCAGTACTCCGCCGAGGTCGCACCGGAGCTACCCACACCGTGTGTGGTTCTCCGAGTCAACGAAGCGAAGTCCGCGTCGGCTGACGCAGTTCGCGATCTCGCCTCTCGTCCCTGGCCTGCCGGGGCCGCAGCCCGAGGTATCGACGGACTTCCGATCATCGTCGTCGCCGACAACATCGTCCGCGGTGTCTATCGCGCCTCCAGGTGGGAGGCGGCGGCACGGACGGAGGAGAACGGCGGCACCATCCTGTACCGCTTCGTCGGCGAGGCCGACGACGAGCTGGAGAAGCAGTTCGTCGACACTCGTCTGACACCGGATCGCCTGGGCCTGAAGCGCTGGCCGTCGCACGGTTGGGCGCCGCGCCTGACACGTGCGTTGCCGCACGCCGTCGCCCGGCCCGGCGCCAAACCCGGCCGGCGCTGAATCGACATCGGTAGGGCAGATACGAACGTCGCGGTTGTACCGGCGGAGTTCGTATCCGCCCTGCGCCTCGCGAATACGAACGACTCCCCGATCTCTCCGAAAGTCGGCGTGCACGCTGAGAGCTGAATCCCACGTGCGCGCCGGCCTCGTCGGTTCCCGGACGTCGCACCCCCCACAAACACGGAGAGGGGACCCACACAGTGGGTCCCCTCTCCGGAACGGGTGTTCGGCAGTGTCCTACTCTCCCACA
>ENA-UOUL01000082-UOUL01000082.1-bioreactor-metagenome-genome-assembly--contig:-NODE-82-length-145570-cov-8.861883_pt1 | contig 145570 bp, 115 predicted proteins | sample MGYA00249838_ERZ747220 | MGnify/ENA primary metagenome ERZ747220 (study PRJEB28778, sample SAMN05720191) | bioreactor metagenome | isolation source: Anaerobic biogas reactor | place: USA:Washington... | reverse complement strand
CACTTCCCACTTCTCACTTCCCACTTCCCACTTCTCACTTCCCACTTCCCACTTCCCACTTCCCACTTCCCACTTCTCACTTCTCACTTCTCACTTCTCACTTCCCACTTCCCACTTCCCACTTCTCACTTCCCACTTCCCACTTCTCACTTCCCACTTCCCACTTCCCACTTCCCACTTCCCACTTCTGAAATGTCCGTATTCTTTCTCACTTCCCACTTCATACTTCTCACTTCTCAATTCATCAGCCATGACTAAGAACACGCAAACCACCCTCGTTTCGCCAAGCCGCCGGTCATGGGCTCCTTGACCCTGTTTCGGGGGTTTTGCTAGGGTTCCAACTTTACGAAGGCCGACACGTCTGGGGGATTGTTGTGAACCGATATGCCCGAGCGCTCGCCATTATTCCGGCACTGCTGCTTCTTTCCGTTCCATGTTTTGCCGCCGAGGATGCGGGGCACGCCGTCTCGATGCGCTGGGAAGAGCTGCCCGGTCTGCCGGAGCCCATGGGCGGGCAATTCGCGGGGATGCACACCGCCGCGTCGGGCGAGTCCGCGTTGCTCGTGGCAGGGGGAACGCGATGGGAAGGCTCGTTTCTGGCCGGCGGCACGAAACACTGGCTCGACGCCATCTATGTGTACACGCTGCCCGCGGGAACCGCGAAACAGCGGGGCGTCGCGGGCGCCCTGCGCGAGCTGTTCCGGTTCAAAGCGGCCCAACCCGTGGGCGAGCTGGTGGCGTCGGGCGCCTGGCGGGAAGCCGGGCGGCTTCCCGCGCCGCTTTCCTATGGCGGGTCGGTCTCCACGGCAAAGGGGGTGGTGTGCATTGGCGGCATGCACGGCACCACCTATGCCCGCGGTGTCCTCTTGCTGCAATGGAACGGCAGTGACATTCTCCAATCGGAATTGCCGCCCCTGCCCGAACCCATGGCGCTGGGGTGCGCCGCGGCGCTCGGCAATGTGGTGTATGCCGGGGCCGGCCAGCGCGGCCCCGATGCGGACTCGGCGTCGTTCTGGCGCCTCGATCTGGATCGGCCGGATGCCGGCTGGGAAGCCCTGGAACCGTTGCCGGGTCCGGCGCGCATTCTGCCCGTGGCCGCCGCGCAGGACGGAGCGGTGTTTGTGTTTTCGGGAGCGGCCCTGCGCGAAGACGGTTCGGGGCGCGACTATCTCACAGATGCCTATTGCTACACCCCCAGGCAGGGATGGAAGCCGCTCGCCCCGTCGCCGCGTCCTTTCGCGGCGGCGCCCGCGCTGGCCTGGGGCGACACGCACATCCTTGTGCTCAGCGGCGACGACGGTCTGCTGGTTGACCAGATCGCCGAGCTGGGCGATAACCATCCCGGTTATCCGCTGGACGTGTTTGGATACCACACGGTGACCAACACCTGGACGCGTTTCGGCGCCATTCCCGATGCCCTGCTCACCACTCCCGCCGTACCGTTTCAGGGCGGCATCGCGATTGCCGGCGGCGAACCCAAGCCGGGCCAGCGCGTGCAACGCGTGGTGTGGGGGATGCCCGAAAGGACGCGGAAGGCCTTCGGATGGCTGGACTACGCCGTGATCGGGGGCTATTTCGTGGCGCTCGTGATCATGGGCCTGTATTTCTCGCGTCGCGAGAACAGCACCGACGACTATTTTCTGGGCGGCCGCCGCGTGCCCTGGTGGGCCGCGGGAATCAGCATCTACGGCACCCTGCTGAGCGCCATCACGTTTCTGGCTACGCCGGCCACCTCATACAAAGGCAATTGGGTGTATTCGGTCGGCAACATGCTCATGGTCGTGGTCGCTCCAATCGTGATCTATTTCTACCTGCCGTTTTTCCGGCGTCTCGAGATCACGTCGGCCTACGAATACCTCGAGAAACGCTTCAATCTGGGGGTGCGGATGTTCGGCAGCACGGCCTTCACCATCTTCCAGCTCGGGCGTATGGGCATTGTGCTGCTGCTGCCGGCGCTGGCCCTCTCGGCCGTCACGGGGATTGATCTCCGGCTGTCCATTCTGGCGATGGGCGTCCTGTGCACCTTCTACACCGTCATGGGCGGCATCGAGGCCGTCATCTGGACCGACGTCCTGCAGGTGGTGATCCTGCTCGGGGGCGCGTGGCTGTCTTTCTTCCTGATCAGCGCCATGGTGGACGGCGGCTTTGTGGGGCTGCTTCAGACGGCCTATGCCGACGGGAAATTTCATCTCGTGGACTGGGGCTGGGACATCACCCAGAAAGTGTTCTTCGTGGTGATTCTCGGCCGCTTTCTCGAGGCCCTGATCCCGTACACCACCGATCAGACGGTCATTCAGCGCTACCTGACCACATCGTCCGAAAAACAGGCCGCCCGATCCATCTGGACCGGCGCCCTGTTGAGCCTGCCGAGTTTCATGATCTTCTTCGGCATCGGGACCGCGCTCTATGTGTTTTATAAAGAGCATCCCGGCCATCTCGATCCCAATCTGACCACGGACCAGATCTTCCCCCTGTTCATTGTGCAGCAGATGCCGGCAGGGGTCGGCGGGCTCGTGGTAGCGGCCGTGTTCGCCGCGGCCATGTCGTCGCTGGACAGCAGCATGAACAGCGTGACGGCCGTGCTGGTCACCGACTTCTATCAGCGGTTCACCGGCGGAGGCAATCAGAAGACGGCCATGACGCTCGCGCGTACCCTGACGCTCGTGCTCGGCGTGTTTGCCACCGCCATCGCGCTGTACATGGCCGTGAGCGGGATCACCGGGCTGTGGGAAAAATACATGAGCATCATCGGGCTGTTCGGCGGTAGCCTGGCGGGTGTGTTCGCGCTGGGCATCTTCACGCGCCGGGCCCACGGACTCGGCGCGCTCGTGGGCGCAGTGGCGGGCGCCTGCGTGCTGTATTGCGTTCAGCGGTTCACCAGCGTAAGTTTTCTCCTGTATTCGACCACGGGAATCCTGGCGAGCTTCGGCATCGGTTATCTGGTCAGTCTGGCGCTGCCCGCTCCTCCCAAAGAGATCACCGGTCTGACCTGGGCAACCCTGGGAAGCCGTCCGCAGGAGGATCAGCTCACAACAGCGCCAATGCGCGATGGAAGAGGATGATGAACTACAAGAAACTGGGCAAATGGGGCGTGCGCATCAGCGCGCTGGGCATGGGCACCGACATGAATCTCGGCGACCGCTGCGATGAAGCCATGTCGCGCGAGATGGTCCGGCTCGCCTACGAAGCCGGCGTGAATTACTTCGATACGGCCGATGGTTACGGCCATGGACACGCCGAAACCATGCTCGGCACGTGCCTGGCCGACTACCCGCGCCACGAGCTGTTTGTGCTCACCAAAGTGGGCGCGAAATGGAAGCAAGGGCCCAACGACGGCGGCCTGTCGGCCAAGCATATCCGCGAAAGCTGCGACGAAAGCCTGCGCAAGCTCCGGATGGAATACGTCGACGTGCTGATGTGCCATCGCCCCGATCCCGCAACCCCGCTGGAGGAAACCGTCCGGGCCATGGACGACCTGATCCGCGCGGGGAAGATCCTGTACTGGGGCGTGAGCAACTGGCCCGGCGGTCTGATCGCAAAAACCAACGCCATTGCCCGCGCCCTGGGCGCGCGGGCAGCCGCCGTTAACGAGCCGCGCTACAACCTCGTGTACCGGTTCCCTGAATCCCTGATCTTCCCCACGACGCGCGCCGAAGGCATGGGAAATTTCACCTTTTCGCCCCTCGGCCATGGCCTGCTGGCGGGCATCTACAAGCCGGGCGAAGCGCCGCCCACCGGTTCGCGGGCCGCGGTGGACGCGCAGAACCCCGTCACGCGCGGGCTCTATTTTCGCGAGGACCGCATCGCGAAAGCCCAGGAATTCACCGGGATCGCCGACGAACTCGGCGTTGCCGCCGCGGAACTCGCCATCGCCTGGGTGCTTCATCAGCCCGATGTCACCAGCTGCATCGTGGGCGCCTGGCGGCCCGAGGAATTGCAGCTCGATCTCAAGGCCGCGGCGCTGGCCATACCGGAGGACGTTCGTACGAAACTGGATGCCCTGTTTCCGCCGCCCGCGATCCCGGCCATCTAGGCGTTTGCCTGGCCACGGCCCCGCAACGTTCAGGCGAGCCCCGGCCAGGCGCCATGCCCCAGATGAGTCACGCCGGGTGCTGTTGCCTCAAATGGGGAAGTTCCGGCCCGGGCGCATCTAATATAAGTAACCGATATAGAACAACTTACGCCGGAGGCCGGCTGCGGCATGATACTTGTTCCTTAAACGACTGCCATGGGGAAGAATTGCGTCCATAGGGTCTTGAGCCTGATGCTCGTGATGTCGGGCCTGTCGGTTGCGGCGGTCTCGCAGCCCACGGTCGAACGCATCTCGGACACGCCCGCAGCCTGCTTCAAACAGGCGTTCGAGGTGCGCTGGGAGGTCCGGTGGCATGGCGCACCCGACGCCTACACCATCCTGCCTCCGGAATTCGACGATGTGGAATGGGCGGCTGTGACCCCCGGACCGGTCGAGGCGCTGGTGCGTGACGGCGTGAACGTCGTCCAGCAGAGTGTTCTGGTCACGCCCAATCAACTGGGCTCGTTTGAGGTCCCCGAGATCCGGGTGGGGTACCTGACTCCGGGCGACCTCAATCCGGCGAAACAGCCCGAAGAGGTGTCCGGGACCCAGGAGCCCGAGAAACAAATCCCCAGGTTGCGTCTCGCCGGGTTCACGGTTGAAGTGCGCAGAAACCTCACGGTACTGTGGGCGGCTCTGGCCATCGGCGCTGCCGGGTTGTTGCTGTACCTGGGTGGCATGGGTGTCCTGCTGCTTCGTCGCCGCAGGGAGGCCCGCTCCGGAGCCGCCGCGGCCGATCGTGCGACGGAGAGCGCCGAAGGACGGCTTGCGGACCCGCGCGCGGCGGGCGTCGCGCTGCATGAGGCCAAGCGGTGCCGCGTCGATGGCGATCCCTACGCGTTCTATCTCCGCCTGGCCAAGGCGGCGGAACTGCTTGGAAGCGAACAGGACGAACTGGCGGGCGTGCTTCAGGCGCGCGCCCAGAAGATCGGCTTTCAGGGATTTGAGCCGACGGAAGACGAGATGGAAACCGACTACCGCGCCGTCGCGCGCGCGTTGAAACTGTTGATCCACGAAGACGAAGCACCGGCTTCATGAGAGGTGGGAGGTACCCGATACATGGCACCGTCTGTCGAGGCGATTCGAAAAGAGGTGGAGGCGCAATCCAAGTTCGTGGCCAGGCTGCGCGACCGGATGGCCCGCGTGATCGTGGGGCAGCAGTACATGGTGGACCGGCTGCTGGTCGGCCTTCTGGCCAACGGACACGTGCTGATCGAGGGCGTGCCCGGGCTCGCCAAGACCACCGCCGTGAAGACCCTGGCCCAGGCCATGAACTGCTCGTTCAGCCGGATTCAGTTCACGCCCGACCTGTTGCCCGCCGATCTCATCGGCACGCTGGTCTATAGCCCGAAAGACGGCGAATTCACCACGAAGAAGGGGCCGATCTTCGCCAACATCATTCTGGCGGACGAAATCAACCGGGCGCCGGCGAAGGTGCAGAGCGCGCTCCTCGAAGCCATGCAGGAGCGCCAGGTGACCATCGGCGACACGACCTATCCGCTCGAGGAGCCGTTCATGGTCATGGCCACCCAGAATCCCATCGAGCAGGAGGGCACCTATCCCCTGCCGGAAGCCCAGGTCGACCGGTTCATGCTGAAGCTCCGCGTGAACTATCCCAGCAAGATCGAGGAACGCGAGATCATGGACCGCGTGAACCTGCTTCACGCGCCCGAGGTGCGCCCCGCCGTGACGCGCGAGGAGATCCTCCAGGCCCAGGCGCTCGTCAACCAGATCTACGTCGATGAGAAGGCCAAGGACTACATCGTCAACATCGTGCAGGCGACGCGGCATCCCGAGGCCTTCGAACTGAACATCAACCACCTCATCGAATACGGGGCTTCGCCCCGCGCGACGATTTACCTGCAGCAGGCCGCCCGCGCGCTGGCGTTTCTGCAGGGCGAGGGCAACGTCTTCCCCAACGACGTCAAGCAGGTGGCCATGGACATCCTGCGCCACCGCATCATCGTGACCTACGAAGCCGAGGCCGAAAACATGACCAGTGAAGACATCATCCGGCAGATTCTGGACACCGTGCCGGTGCCGTAAGCCGGGAAACGAAGACCGATATGATTCCGCAAGAGGTAATGCAGCAGATTCGCCGGATTCAGATCCGGACGAGCCACATGGTGAACGACATCCTCGCGGGCCAGTATGAAAGCGTGTTCAAGGGCCAGGGGATGGAGTTCCGCGAAGTGCGCGAGTATGTGCCCGGCGATGACATCCGCATGATCGACTGGAACGTGACCGCGCGCACGGGCGTGCCCCATGTGAAACTGCTCGCCGAGGAACGCGAATTGACGGTCATGCTCATGGTCGATGCGAGCGGCTCGGAGCGCTTCGGCGGCGTGGGGCGGCTCAAGATCGAACTGGCGGCCGAGCTGTGCGCGGTGCTGGCGTTCTCGGCCATTCAGAACAACGACAAAGTCGGCCTGATCGTCTTCACAGACGACGTCGAGCTGTATGTGCCGCCCAGCAAGGGCAGGAAACACGTGCTGCGCGTCATTCGTGAAGTGCTCCATTTCCAGCCGCGGGGCCGTCGCACCAACATTCCCGGCGCGCTCCACTTCCTCAACGGCGTCACCCGGCGCCGGGCCGTCACGTTTCTCGTGTCTGATTTCATGGCCGAGGGCTACGAGGTGCCGCTGCGGGTGGCGAACCGGCGTCATGACGTGATCGCGGTACACGTGAGCGATCCGCGCGAGGAGTTTCTGCCCGATGTCGGGCTGGTCGCCGTGGAGGATGCGGAGTCCGGGCACGAGACCCTCGTCGACACGAGTGTCCGCAGCGTGCGCGAGGAATATGCCCGCGCCGCCCGGCAGCGCACGAAAACGCGGGACGAAATTTTCCGCCGGACGGGCGTGGACGTCATCAGCGTGCGCACCGACCGGTCGTATGTGAACGAGCTCTACCGCTTTTTCCGCATGCGCGAGCGGCGGTATGGCTAATGAAGCAACATGAGGCAGATGGACGTGGGTGAGAACACACCGGACAGATTGAAGGCGTTTCGAGAAGAGGCCCGGGAACGTTCGCGGCCCGGCGCCCCGTGGCCGTTCGTCAACACCATCCTGCTCGTCCTGGGCTTCGCGGGCATAATCGCCGCCATCGTCTGGACTTCCGGCCACGGCGGTTCGGCGCGGCAGAGCGGCGGGGGAGGGGGCCTGCCGGATGCGGCTCTGCGGGAATACGCCACCCTGCTGGAGCAGAAAGGCCTCAAGGACGCCGCCATCAGCGCATACGAAGCCTACCTCGAACGCGCGTCCCTCGAGCCCGGGGCCCGTGCCAACGTGTGCTACAGCGTCGGCAAGCTGGCCATTGATGCCGAACGGTACGAAAAAGCGCTCGAGTATCTGTACCAGGCCGAGATGCTCCACCCGGAAAACCCCATGAGCGACGAAATCAGCGGCAAGATCGTGCTGTGTCTCGAACGCCTTGGCCGTTCCAATGACCTGCGCCGGGAACTGCGCAAGCGGACCGCTCCCCAGCGGACCGCCGCCGATCTCGAGGAAGGCGAGGCCGTGCTGGCCGAGTTCGCCGGCCAGATCATCACCGACCGCGATCTCGATCGCGAAATCGAGAAACTGCCTCCCGCGGCGCGCGAATCCTTTGTCGCCCCCGAAAAGCGCATGGAACTGCTCCGGGACATCGTCGCGGAACGCCTGCTGCTCGACAAGGCGCTGCGGCTCGAGCTGGACCAGACGCCCGAGGTGCAGGACGAACTGGCCCGCCTGCGCGACGGACTCATTGTCCGGCGTTTGATCGATCAGGAGGTTGACTCGAAGATTGCCATCGCCCCCGAGGACGTAAAGCGGTATTACGAGGCGGAGATCGAGCGGTTTACCGAGCCCGCAGTTCGCACGGGCCTCGTGGGCAGAGGAGACAGCGCCGAAGCCGCCCGGCTGAACCTGGAGGAGGCGCAAAAGCAGCCGAACGATGCGCCAAACGTGATTGTGAGCGGCGGCCGGGTCCTGCAAGGGCTTGGAAAGGCCGAACACGACGCGGCAGCGCTCGACGCCATCATGAAAACCCCGCCCGGGGCGGTGTCTGAGCCTGTCGAGCTGGACGGCGCGTGGCATGTGTTCGCCGTCAGCGAAACCCCGGCCAAAGTCCATTCGTTTGATGAAGTCAAGGCGCAGGCCGAGCGCATGTTGCGGGCCGAAAAACAGCAGGAGCAGTTTCAGGCGCTCGTGGCCGATACGCTCAAGGCGCGCAGCGTGCAGCTCTACCCTGAGCGGTTGAAGAAGGAGCCGCCAGCGGGATGAACCTCCTTGCCTCCATAGCTCTGGTGCTTGCGGCGGCGGCGCCGCCGGACGTCGCCGTGCGCGTGGTTGTCGAGCCGCCCGTGATTCCGTTCCATCGCCAGGCCGAATACCGGATCGAGGTTGAAGCGCCTGCCGGGGCGAAGGTGTCGATCCCCGAGATGGCCGGCAAGTTTGGCGGGCTGGCCGTCTACGGTCCGCCCGAACGCACCCGCGAGGAGATTCGGGGTGGGCGGGTGCGAATCCGCGAAACCTACGTCCTGGACCCCATCTTTATGGGGTACTATCCGATCGCGCCCGCGGTGGTCAAGGTGGATGACGCGCGTGAGATCACCGTTCCGTCTCCGGCGATCCGGGTGCGCGATTTGACCTCCGAAGAGCTGATGGATGCGGAGCGATTTGAGGAGAACGCGGGTCCCGCCGAGCTTCCCAGCCCCTGGCTGCAACCGTGGGTGGGCTGGGCGGCCGGCGCCGCGGCGGCCGTTGCGCTGGGTATCGCCATCCTCCTGCTTGTGCTTAAACGCGTCAAGCGCGCGCGTGTTGTACCCCCGCGCCCGCCCTGGGAGGTCGCGTTTGACCGCCTGCGCGCGCTCGACGCCCGCAAACTCCCGGAAGCAGGGGAGTTTCAGGCATTTTATGTGGAATTGTCGGACATTCTGCGCGTGTACATCGAGGATCGGTTCCGCATTCACGCGCCCGAACAGACCACGCCCGAGTTCCTGTCGGAAGCCGCGCGGAGCGGCGCCCTCACCGACGCCCACCAGCGCCGTCTCGGGCGTTTCCTCAAGCACTGCGACCGGGTGAAGTTCGCGCAATACGAGCCGGCCGTCGAAGAGATGGAACGCAGCTTTACCCTGGTGCTCAAATTCATCGACGAGACCATCCCGGTCCAGGAACAGGGGCCCGCGCCCAAGGAAGAGGCGGCATGACCTGGTTTCAGATAAACACCTTCATGCACCCCTGGCTGCTGCTTCTGGCGCCGCTGATCGTACTGCTGTTTGTGCTCGAATGTTTCGCGCGGGCGCCCGGCGCCATCAGCATTTCGACCGGGGAGACCCTGCGCAGGGTCGCCAGCGCGAAGCGGGCCGTCCTGCGGCGTCTGCCCGCGCTCATGCGCGCGCTGGCCCTGCTGCTGCTGCTGGTCGCGCTGGCCCGGCCCCTGAAGGGGCTCCAGCCCCGGCTCGATCGGGCCGACGTGGTCGATATCATGCTCTGTGTCGACGTGTCGGGCAGCATGGCCGCGCAGGATTTCGAGTCGCGGGGCGCGCGCAAAAACCGCCTCGAGGTGACCAAGGACGCCGTACGCGATTTCATTGCGAGCCGCAAGCAGAAACCCGAGGACCGCTACGGCCTCGATCGGCTCGGCCTGGTCCTCTACGCAGGGTATGCCTGGACCCAGTGTCCTCTGACGCTGGACTACGACCTGCTCGATCGCGAACTGGAGCTTGCCAGCATCGACGAACGGGATCCCCGGAAGCAGGGAACAGCCATCGGCTCGGCCATCGGGCTGGCGGCCAGCCGCTTGCGGAAGTCCGAGGCCGATACCAAGGTGATCATCCTGTTGACGGACGGGCTGAACAATTCGGGCGAGCTCGACCCGGTCACGGCCGCCAATCTGGCCAAAGAATACAGCATCCGCATCTACACCATCGGCGCGGGCTCGCAGGGCGAGGTGCTGGTGCCCCGGCGCAGCCTGTGGGGCAACGTGATGATGCCCGCCCAGATGCCCATCGACGAGGAGTCCCTGCGGAAGATCGCGGAGATTACCGGCGGGCGCTTTTATCGCGCCACCGATACGGAATCGCTGATCGGCGCCTACGAGGAAATCAATCAGCTGGAGGCCACTGAGATCGAGATCGGCGACTATTACGAGTACGAGGAAGGATTCTTCCCCTGGGCTGTTTTTGGCGGCGCGTTGATGTGTACGGCGGTCGTTGTGCGCCGCATGTGGTTTGAACCGATTCCCTAGGAGGTTGGCGTGAAGTTCGGGTTTGGATTTCCCCTGTCCCAGTTGCCCTTGTGGCTGACCGTGGCGCTCGGTGCGGTGCTGCTGTCGGTGGGGGCGCTGTACTGGCTCGAAATCCGCCGCAAACGCCGGATCGCCCTCTTCGTCCAGCATACCCTGCTCCCGCGGCTGGTGGGCAGCTACGACGAACGCGTGCGGCGGCCACTCTTCTGGTTCACCGTGCTGGGGTTCGCCTTTCTCCTGCTGGCGCTCGCGCAGCCCCACTGGGGGCGCGCCTGGAAAGAGGTCCGCAAACACAGCCGCGACGTACTGGTCTGTCTCGACATCTCGGAGAGCATGCGCGCCACGGACCTGCTTCCGAGCCGCCTCGAACGCGCCAAACAGAAGATCGTCACCCTGGTCGATCATTCGCCCGGCGACCGCTTCGGCCTGATCGCATTCACGGGAGCGGCCGGGCTCCAGTGCCCCATGACGCTCGACCACGGGTATTTCAAGGCCGTGCTCAGCGCCGTCGACACCGACTCGATCAGCCGCGAAGGCACGGACATCGCTGCCGCCCTGGCGGGCGCGGTCGAGGTCTTCAAGGACGAAGACACCAAGCGCGACGAGTTTGCCCGCGATACCCGCGCGATCCTGCTCATCTCTGACGGCGAAGAGGTCTCCGGGGATGCCATCGAAATGGCCCGGGAGGCCTCGCAGTATTGCCGCGTGTACGTGATTGGCGTGGGCGACCCCGACGGCGCCGAGATCGAGATTCCCGGATGGATGGCCCGCGAAGGCGTCCGGGGCGCGGCTGCGCGCGGAATGACCCATCTCTCCAAACTGGACGAAGAGACCCTCATTCGGGTCGCTGATGCCGGAAACGGTCCGTACGTCGCCGCGACCCCGGACGACTGGGACATCGAGCAGATACGCGGGGCCATGGAACGTCTGGAAAGCCGGATGGTCGAAAGTGATGTGCGCCTGCAACTCGTAAACCGGTACCAGTGGCCATTGACCGCGGCCATCGCGCTGTTTGCCGCGGAAGGGTTCTGGCTGGCTGCGATGCCGTGGTTGCGCGCCTGGAAGGCGCGACGCGCGACGCAGCCGCGACGCGAGACACAGCATGGATAAGCGGCAACAGCACAGGCGGGGTTTCTTATGGCGGGCCGTCGCGACGGCGTGCCTCTGCATCATGCTGCCGGTGTGCACGGCGGCCGCGGATACGTTCCGCGAACAGCTCGCTTACGGCAACGCCCTGCTGAACAGCGGGGATTTCGAAGGCGCCCGGGAGGTCTACCGGGGCTTGCAGGTCGAACATCCCGAAAACGAAGCCGTCTACTACAGCCTCGGGTGCGCCGATTACGAAGAAGGCAGCAGCGTCGTTGCGCTGCAGGACCCCGAGGGGGCCATCGAGCTCTTTTCTTCCGCCCGGGACGCGTTCAAGCGGGCCACGACGAGCCGCGACAAATCGCTGCGTGTTGACGCGTCGTACAATCACGCCAACACCATGGCCCAAATCGCCAAGCAAACGGTGGCGCTGGGCGACCAGAAGGCCACCATTGCAGCGTTCGAGGAGGCGGTCGCTTCATACGAGGGGGTCCTCGAACGCTACCCCGAACACAAGGAGGCGCGTCACAACCTGGACCACATCCGCTATCTGTTGAAACGCATGCTGCAAGTCCCGCCGCCGGAGCAGCAGCAGGAAGAGGAGCAGCAACAGCAGGAGGGTGAGCAGGACCAGCAACAGGACCAGCAACAGGGCACGCAGGAACAGCAAGACGGGGACCAGCCGCAGGAAGAGCCGGACGAGTCCGAAGATCAGGCGCAGCAACAGCCGGATCAGCAAGAGGAAGAGGGGCAGCCTCAACAACAGCCGCAACAGCTGCAGGCCGAGGCCCCGAGGGCGGACGAAGAGAAGCCCGGTGAGGAGGACCCGGAGGAGATGCAGGATCGCCAGACCATCGAGGCCATCCTCCAGTCGCTCGAAGCCCAGGACAAACGCGAGCAGCAGGACCTGCGAACCAGCGTGCCCGATTCGCAGATCCGCAGGGAATGGTGGTGATGAACGTGCGCTGGATCACGGCAGCGGCCATGTGCGCCGTCGCGCTCGCGCCGGCGGTTGCCGGTGAGGGTTCGCTCAAGGTGTATGCCACCGACGAGGTGGTCGAAGTGGGGCAGGTCTTCACCATCGTAGTCGAAGTGGAAGGCCGCAAGATCGGCGATGTGCGCATGCCGCAGGTCAGTCAACTCTATATCGAACCGCGCCCCTCCCTCCAACGCAGTCTCTTTTCCGCTGTGCTGGGCCAGGGACAGAAATTTACCCAGGTGCAGGGGTTCAACGCCAGAGCGCTTCAGGAAGGCGATGTGACCATTCCGCCCCTGACGGTCGAAATCGATGGCAAACCGGTCAGCAGCAAGCCGGTGGTGGTCCGCGTGGTGCCCGCTGGCGCCGAGGGGCCCCCGCTCCCTCCCGCGGCAACCGGGCCCGAAGAGGACAACGTCACCCACCTGTCGGTGGAGGATGTCGCTTTTTTGAGGACCGAAGTCGACAAAACCGAGGTCTATGTTGGAGAGCCGGTATCGCTCACGATGTCGTTTTACCGGCTGGATGAAAGCGCCGTGCGCGTAAGCACCCCGGAGGGCGGGATCGAGCTCACGTTCCCGGAAACCGAAGGGTTTTACAGCATCCCCGAGCGTCCCGAGGAGCTCGACGGGCTCTACGCCGAGTTTGAGGGACGGCGTTATCGCGGCGCGCGATGGCGCCAGACCCTCTTCGCCACGAGTCCCGGCGACCTGGTCGTGCCGCCGTGGGAATGGAACGCCGCGGTCTATGCCCACACCGTTCGCGGGCCGGTATCCGCGCGCCTGGACCTTCACGCCGATCCGATCCCCATCACGGTGAAACCGCTGCCGAAACGCCCCCTGAAATTCAACGGCGCCGTGGGGCAATTCACCTTTCAGGCACAGGTCACGCCGCGCAACACCACGCAGAACGTGCCGGTCACCCTGATCATCCGGGTCAACGGCACGGGCAACCCGGCCGCCATTGCCGAACCAAAACTGCCCGCCCTCGAGGGCGCCCACGTGTCGGAGCCCGAACGCGCTGTCCAACCCATCATGGATCCGGAGGGAGTCACCGCGGAGACCACGTTTTCGTATCAGGTCACCCCGGTCAAGGCAGGTGCTCTGGCCATTCCGCCCGTCGAATTCTGCTATTTCGACCCGGTCAAGGAAGCGTTCGTGACCGAGAAATCGCCGGCCTTCATTGTGAACGTGGCGGCCAGCGGTGAGAACGGCCGGCGGCTGGTGGCCGGCGCGTCGATCGCTCCGGAACCCGAACGCGCCGATGGAGCGCAGTACGGATTGCTGCCGATCGTGACCGCGGTGAATCAGCTGCGCCGGGGCCCGTCGTCCCGGGCGGGCGCCGTCACCGTCCTGCTGTTCCCGCCCCTGGCGTACGGCGCACTGACGCTCTGGACCGCCCGCCAGCGCCGGTTCGCGCAGGACCACTCGTTCGCGCGCGCCTACCGCGCAAAATCGCGGATGCGAAAACGCCTGCGGCATGTCCTGGATGCGGGCGATCGCGCGGACGCGCTGTACCGGGCGATCAACGGCTATATCGCCGACAAGTTCGATCTCCCCGAGGCGGGGATGACGTCTACGGACGTGCGGGACCTCTTTGAGGGGCGCGCGATCACCCAGGACGCCGCGGCCAGGCTGCTCGACATCCTCCGGACCTGTGAACGCGCCCGGTACGCCGGGGAGACGCTTTCCCGTGAGGCCGTCGAACCGCTGCTCGACTCCGCCCGGGAAAGCATGGAGCACCTGGATCTCTGGCTCCGAAAGGAATCTCGGTGATGGCGCCGCTGTTTTCTATACTATGCGTGGTGGCGGCGGTTTCCTCCCCTGAAGCGCTGTTTGACGAAGCCAACGCCGCCTATGGCGCGGGACGCTACGACGAGGCCGCCGCGCTGTATGAGCAGTTGATCGCGGATGGAGTACACGACGCGGTGGTCTTTTTCAATCTGGGAAACGCCTGCTTCTCCGCCGGGAGGCTCGGCCCGGCCGTGGCCAACTATGAGCGCGCCCTGCGTCTGGAACCCGGCTTCGACCGCGCGCGCATGAACCTCGACCACGCGCTGGCATCGGCCCAGCGCCGGCTCGCGCCGCCCTTGCCGCCCTGGTGGGAGCAAACCATTTTCTTCTGGCACGAACACCTCTCCCCCCAATTCGTATCTGCCGCCGCGGCCCTCTGCTGGTGCGCGTTCTGGGCGTTGCTCGGCCTCCGCAGATACCGGCGGTTCGCGTATTCCAGGCTCCTGCTCGCCGGCGTGGCCCTCGCGGCGCTCGCGTTCGGCATCTCCGCCTGGGCCAAAGCGCATCCCCCGGCCATTGCCGTGGCCAGTCAGGAACGCGTTCCGGTGCGTTACGCTCTCGATGATACCGGCACGGTCCACTTCGAATTGTCTGCCGGCGACCGCGTCCGCGTCGAGGAGCGCCAGAACGCGTGGCTGCTCGTTTCCACGACCGACGGACAACGCGGATGGACCGAAGCCGCCGCTATGACGCTGGTGGGGCCTCCCTACACGCCGGCGCCGTCCGTAACGGCCGGCACGCCGAAGACGGGCGGTGCTGAGTGACGGATCCCCTTGAGGCCATCGTAAAGCAGGCCCAGGTAAAGCAAAAGGCGCCTCCGCGCGACGAGTGCCTCGACGCGGTGCGTCAGTTCGCGCACGAGGCCCGCGCGGACATCCAGCGGCGCCATAGCGAAGGGATGTCGGGGCATGACGTCGTGGCCGCTCTGTCGCGCATGTCCGACAAGGTGCTCCACGCCGTGTTCGCCTTTGCCCTGGCCGGCATGCCGGGCCACCATGCCCTGCGCACGCGCATCTCCCTGTGCGCCCTCGGCGGATACGGCCGCCACCAACTCAATCCCTTTTCCGATCTCGACATCGCCCTCGTGTATGAAGGGGCCATGAGCGACCAGATTCGCGAAATCGGCGGCTACCTGGTCCCCTTCCTGTGGGACGCCGGGTTCCATGTGGGGTTCGCCGTCCGCAGTACGGACGACTCGCTGGAACTGGCGCGCCACGATATTGCCGTCTTCACGAGCATTCTCGAAGGGCGTCATGTCGTGGGCGACAACACGGTCTTTGCGCGCTTGAAGCTGCTCCTGCGCGAACAGATGCGCGGCGCCGCCAGCGAAGCGTTCATCGAACAGAAGCTCCACGACCGCACCGACGGGCTCTCCGCCCAATACCGCGACCTGTATGCCGCCGAGCCCAACATCAAGGAAAACGCCGGCGGCCTGCGCGATTACCACACCGCGTTGTGGCTCCTGATGACGGTCTACGACGTGAATACCCTCGAAGAGGCGGTCAGCCAGGGCCTGTTCTCGGCCGACGAGAACCTCGAATTCATGGACGGGCTCGATTTCGTCCTGCGTTTGCGCAATGAGATGCATTTCAGCGCCGGTAAACAGCACGACGACCTCCTCTTCTCCACCCAGCGGAGCATCTGCGAAGCCTTCGGGTATTCCGAGGAATCCGTCGTGAACCTGTCGGGATTGATGTCCGATTATTATGCGTCCGCCGCGAAACTGCGGCGGCTGCTTCATGTCGCGGCGCGCATCTGCCACCAGCCCTCCGCGACCGCCCTGAACCCCGGCCGGGAAGGCCATCGCGCCGGCGTGCAGGTGCGCGACGGGTTGCTGTACGTGGGCGGCGGCGACCCCTACTGGTTTGCGCACAATCCCGCGCGCCTGATGGAGACGTTCTGGCAATGTGCCCGGCACATGGCGGCGCTGAGCCGTCCGACGGAACGCCTCGTGCGGGCCAATCTGCATCTGGTGAACCCGACCTTCTGCTCGAGCGATCTGGTGCGCCGCTTTTTCGTGGCGATATGCAACCGCCCCCTGCAGGCCGGACATGCCCTGCGCCAGGCCTCGCGATGCGGGTTCCTGACCCGGTACCTGCCCGAATTCAGCGAGATCGAAAACCTCATCCGGTACAAGGATTTCCACAGCTACCCCGTCGGCGAGCACACCCTGCGCGCGATCGAGGCCCTGGCCCGCATCGACGAACTCGACGGCTCCATCCGGGGCTGTCTCCGGGAAGCCCTCGAACATCTAACGGACCCCTACGTGCTTGTCATGGCAATCCTGTTCCATGACCTGGGCAAGGCCCGGGGCGATGTGCACGTCGACGAGAGCGTCCGCCTCACCCGGCGCATCTGCAGCCGAATCGGCATGCCCGAGGACGACGAGGAACGCATCGCCTTCCTGGTCCAGCACCATGTCCTCATGACCAATCTCAGCCAGTACCGCGATGTCGACGACGAGGACATTGTCGAGACGTTCGCGGACACGATGAAGAACGAGCAGCGCCTGCGCGCCCTGTTTCTTTTGTCGTACGCCGATTTGAGCGCTGTCGGGCCCGGGGTCTGGAACGAATGGAAGGGCGCGCTGCTGATGCGCCTGTACCTGCGCACCGTGCAGCGCCTCCTCGGACCCGCCGAAACGGTGGTCCAGGATTTCTGGGCGTCCCCCAAAGCGCGCCGCGTGCTTGAACTGGTCGACACGGACCGGGAACAGGAAGCGATCGAGCACATCCAGGGGCTTGGCCAACGGTATCTGGCCGCGTTCCGCCCCCAGGAGATCGCGGAACATCTCGAGTACGTCCGCCAGGGCCGGGAAACCGGACTGATCGTGGCCGCCAGCACCAACGAGGTGGCCGGTATGACCACCATCGTCATCTGCGCGCAGGACCGGCCCGGCCTCTTCAGCCAGATCGCCGGCAGTTTCGCCTCCCAGCTCGTCGACATCCACACCGCCGCGCTGTTTACCCGCCCCGACGGCTACGTGCTCGATTCGTTCCTGGTGGTGGACACGCGGCGGCACGCGCCGCTTACCCCTGCCCAGATCGCCTCCATTCAGGAGGTGTTGCGCCGCGTATTGCTCGAATTCGAGGACGTTCAGGACTACGTCGACAGCTCCCGGCGCCGCCTGTTCGCGCTGTTGCAGCCCCGCGTCCCCGTGACCACCCGGATCGACTTCGACAACCAGTCCTCGCGCACCCATACCGTCATCGATATCGAAACGGGAGACCGAACTGGGTTACTCTATGACATCACGCGTGCCATGGCCAAGTTGAATCTGAACATTTCGACCGCGCGCATCGCAACGGACGCCCGGCGCGTGCGCGACTCGTTTTATGTGACCCGAAACAGCAACAGAGTCCTGGATCCGGAACCGCAAGAGGAAATCCGCGAGGAAATCCATAAAGCCATCCATCCCCGAGCCTCGATGGACGTCAAAGGAGGAACAGCATGAGAAAGCACAGGTTCGCGGCCGCGATTATTCTGGGGGCCGTTGTGGCCTTCTCTCTTCAGAGTTATGCCGCGATGGAACTGCTCCAGCAGTTGGAGAGCGCGTTTATCGAGGTGGGCGAGAAGATCCGTCCGTGCGTGGTCAACATCGACGTCAAGAGCGCGATGCCCGAGGGCCTCTCCGAAGACGGCCAGATCCCCGAAGACATCTTCCGCTTCTTCAACATCCCCGCGCCCCGCGAAGGCGTGCCGCAACCCATGCCGCGCCGCGAAGCGTCCGGCTCGGGGTTCATTTTCAGCAAGGACGGCTACATCATCACCAACAATCATGTGGTCGAGGACGCGACGTCCATCGAAGTGCGCTTCTGGAACGGCCGCGTGCTCGACGCTACGACCATCGGACGCGACCCGCAGACCGATATCGCCGTGATCAAGGTCCAGGCCGATTTCGAGCTGCCCACGGCCGTGCTCGGCGATTCCGATGTCCTGAAGGTCGGGCAGTTCAGCGTCGCGGCGGGCAGTCCGCGCGGCCTGGAAGGGTCGTTGTCCTTTGGCCACATCACGGCCCTGGGACGCGAAGGGCTCAATCTCGGCCTGCGCTTCCAGAACCTGGTCCAGACCGACGCCGCCATTAACCTGGGCAACAGCGGCGGCCCCCTGTGCAACATCGACGGCGAGGTCATCGGGATTAACGTGGCCATCGTCTACGGGGCGGAGTCTCTGGGATTCGCCATTCCGATCAATGCCGCCAAGAAGATCATTCCGATCCTGATCGCCGAGGGCCGGGTCACGCGCGGCTATCTCGGCGTCTACATCGACGCCGCCGAAGACTATGCCGACGCTCTCGGCCTTCCCGACTCCAAGGGCGCGTTTGTGATCGACGTCTCGGAGGACACCCCGGCCGCACGCGCGGGCGTCAAGCCCGATGACGTCGTACGCAAGGTGAATGGGAGCGTCGTCGAGAACGACAGCGACCTCAAAATGAAGATCTCCGACATCGAGCCGGGCGAGACCGTGAAACTCGAAGTGTGGCGCGAGGGCGCGTCTGTTGAACTCGACGTGAGACTCGAGGAATTCCCCGAAGACAGCCAGCTCGCACCGCAGCCCGCCACGGAAGACATCCTGGGCCTGCGCACCCAACCCCTCACGGACCAGATGCGCGAGCGCCTGGGGCTCGAAGCGGACCTGACCGGCGTGGTCGTGTCGGAAGTCAAGGTGAGCAGTCCCGCCGATAAGGCCGGCATCCGGGTCGGCGACATCATCGTGCGCATCGGAAAAGACGCCGTCCGCGGTATGGACGACTTCAAGCGGCTCATGAAAGAACACGCGCTGCCGAACGAGTCGGTCCTGATCCGGGTCTTTCGCGGCGAGGAGATCCCGACCGTAACCGTGCTGAAAGTCCCGGGCGACTACGTGCCTGAACCATAGACGCGCGCATTCGGCGCGAACAAAGCCAGCGCAACGTGGGAGGGAGTCTTGTCCACGATCCTTGCCGTGATGTCGGCCGTAGTCCCCGTGTTTCTGGTCGCCGGAGCGGCGTATGGCGTGCGGCGGGCGGTTGCGTTCGATGTCCGGACCCTGTCGTCGCTGAACCTGTACCTGTTGATTCCCTGCCTGGTGTTCAGCAGTTTGTCGCGGCGGGAGATCGAGTGGGGACTGTTCGCGCGGTATGCCGGCGCCCTGGCGGCCGCCACGTTCTCGATGCTCGCGCTGCTGTACCTCGTTGCGCGCCTGCGCCGGCTTGAGGGCGATCAGCTCAGCGCGTTTTTGATGACCCAGTTTCCCAATCTGGGAAACTTCGGTCTGCCCGTGGTCTTGTTCGCCTTTGGCCAGGAGATGTTGCCCCTGGCCGTGATCGTGCTGGTATGCGGCAGCTTTCTGCAGAACACCGTGGGGATCTACCTCGCCCAGCGAAGCCGCGGCGCCGTGCTGAGCGCGCTGAAGGGCGTGCTGAAGTTCCCCATGGTATACGCCTTCTTCCTCGCGCTCGCGCTTCAACGGCTGGGCTGGCGGCCGCCGGAAGAATTGAGCGGCACGAGTGTCTCCGAAGCGCTTGCGCTGGCCTTCGTCCGCGGCGTGGAGCTGCTCGCGGACGCCTCCATCCCCGCCCAGCTGCTGATTCTGGGGGCGCAACTGGCCGAAACGCGTCTCGAAACCGGCGCCAACGTCTTTTTGGCCTGCCTGCTGAGGCTGTGCGTCGCGCCTCTGCTCGCCGCGGGCGCCGCCTGGAGTCTCGGTCTGCGCGGCCTGGAAGCGGGCGTGTTCGTCGTCCAGGTGAGCGGGCCGACCGCGGTCGGGATGGCGGTCTTCGGCGTACAGTTCGAGGTGAAGCCGGCGTTTCTCGCCAGCGTGGTATCCTGGTCATTTCTGTTCAGTGTCGTGACCATGCCGGTTCTGCTGTATATTGTGCTATATCTAACTGGTTAGGACACCGGTAATCGATTTGTCGGCGCGGGCCGCGCGATGATAAGCTGTCGCCATGAAGCAGCTTGTTGTGTGCATAGCGGTGCTCGTGACGATCCTGGTGCCCGGATGCGATTCCAAACCGCCTTCGAAGCCGCCACAGCCTGCGCATCAGCGCGATGAGTCCCGGCCTTCCCCGGTTGTACGAAAAACGGCATGGGGGAGAGGGCGGGACCTGCCAGCCGGGGAGCACACGCTCGCCCTGGGAATGGCGCCGGAGTCGGGGGTCTTCCGGGTATCTCTGCTTGAAGACGTGGAACAGCCGGCGCCCGTGCGGGCGCAGCTCTGGGCCGGCGAAACCGTGCTCGACACGTTTCAGAGCGCCGGTCCCGAAACATGGGCTTTCGCGGCCGTCGATCTGGGCGGACATGCCGGCAAGCCCTGCCGGCTCCGGCTGGAATGCGAGCGCCCGTTTGTCGTGGGCGTGTGTGAACTCATACAGGGCAACCCGAAGAAGCCGAATGTGCTGGTGTTTCTGATCGACACGTTGCGGCAGGATCATGTTGGCTGCTACGGCTACGAACGCGAAACCACGCCCCATATCGATCAACTCCGCGAGGATGCGGTCTTGTTTACCTGTCTTATGCCGCCGTCCTCGTGGACGCGGCCATCCGTCGCATCGCTCCTGACGGGCACGTACCCGGCCACCCACGGTGCACACGACGCGTTCGACCTGGTGCGCGAGAACCTGCCGCGGCTGGCGTTTGTCCTGCACGGTTTCGGATACGAAACGCACGGTTATGTCGCGAATCCTCATTGTCTGCCGGTCTGGAACCTCGGTTCGGAGTTCGATGTCTACACCGATGTGGACTCCGAAAACTGGCGCCAGGCGGACGACGCAACGCTTGTGGAACACTTCCTCGAAGTCCTCCCGACGCTGGCCGGGCGGCCCTGGTTTGCCTATCTGCACGCCATGGGTCCTCACGGTCCCTATGAGCCCCCCGGCGGATTCGAGAGCCGGTTTCAGCCGAACGCCTATAGCGGTACGGCGACGGAAATCGCCCGACAGAAGGCCGTCGACCGGTATGACGCGGAAATCGCGTACACCGATGCCCAGTTCGGGCGCGTCATCGAGACGCTGAGACGCCTCGGTATGTATGAGAATACCGCCATCATCGTGGTGTCTGACCACGGCGAGGAGTTCTGGGAACACGGTGGAACGGATCATGGCAAAACGCTCTACGAAGAGCAGCTGCGCGTGCCCCTGATCTGGAAATTGCCCGGCGGGCGTCTCAAGGGCGAACAGCGCGACGCCCTGCTCGAGATGGTGGACATCGCCCCGACGATTCTCGACATGGTGGAGGCCCCGCCCGAATCCCGGTTTCAGGGAAGGTCGTTCTGGCCGTACATCATGGGCGGCGAAATCGCCCCCGCCATCGGATTCGCTTCGCTCGAGCTCAACAAGGCGGATCTGCTTGCCGCAAAGACCACCGGAGAGAAGTACATTCGCGACCGCGCGGCCGGCGCGTCGTTCTGGTACGACCTCGCCGCGGACCCCGGCGAACAGCATCCCCTGCCGGTCACCCCGCCGTGGGGCGAAGCGCTGGCTTGCCAGGTGGACCGCTGGGAGCAGCGCGGACGGACCGGTCTGCACATCCTCGTGACGCGGGAACCGGGCACGTCGTGTGAAGTCCGGTGCCAGGTCGAGGCGGAACAGGTTGGGGCGTACGGCATCTTCTTTCCCGGCGAACGCGGCAACGCCCGCCACTCCGGCGCGGGCGTTGTCTTCGAGATTCTCCTGAAAGACTGGGAACGTCTCGGACCCGCTCCGGTTTCGCCGGAGGGTGCGGCAGACGACAGCGCTCACATGATTGTCGAGGTGCCCGGCGACGTGCCGGTCTCCGTGAGCATCGCCCGGGATGGCGCCATTGTCGGGCCGGAACAGGTGCGCGTCGGAAGCGCCCTGACCCCGATGACCCTCGACGGAACGCTCCTCAATCCAGGCGCCATCGAAGCCACGTGGGCCGATATGCAGTCCGCGGCGCCCCGGCAAACCTTCGGCGTGTACGTCTGGTACGAAGCCGGCGCGGAACGCATCCGCCGGCAGGATCTTGACCCGGAGATGCTGGAAGCCCTCCGGGGGCACGGATACCTCGGCGACTAGGGATAGCCGGACTCAGCGCATCTCGGGAAAGTAGTGGGCCTCGATCAATGCGCAGAACGTGTGGTAGAGCACAATGTGCCCCTCCTGCACCACCTTGGTGGAGTCGCCCGGCGACTTGATCGCAATGTCGGCGGCTTCGGCCATTTTCCCGCCTTTCGGGCCCGTGAGCGATACCGTGACCGCGCCCAGGGCTTTCGCCGCCGACATCGCCATCAGGCAGTTCGCGGCGTTGCCCGAAGTGGAAATACCCAGAAGCACATCGCCCGGTTTCCCGAGGGCGAACGCCTCCTGCGCAAAGGCGATGTCGCGCAGCGCCGAGTCGTTCTCCATCGCCGTCTTCAGCGAACCGTTGAAGCCCAGGGAAATGGCGGGCAATCCGGTCTCCAGATGTGCGGCCAGCGCGTCGCCCAGAGGGAGCTGCTGAAGCGCGGTTTTCATCTGCGCGGAGATCGGGCGTTTTCGTTCGAAGCTCTTGCACAGTTCGCCGGCGATGTGCATGGCATCGGCGTTGCTGCCGCCATTGCCGCAGAGCATCAGTTTGCCCCCGCCGTCATAACACGCGACCAGCGCCGCGTGCAGTTTCAGGAGACCGTCCACGCACGGTGCAAGATCCGGGCGCCGCGCCAGCATCTGGTCCAGGATCTCCTGCTCGACATGCGACAGCACCATCATCAGCCGATACTCCGTTGCTCAAGGTTGCGAAGAAGGGCCAGCAGAAAATCGCGGTTATCCGCGGACAGGTAGCGCATAATGCCGCCCATGCGCGAAAACGACTTGTTGTAGCGGAGATAATAGTCCGGATGGTCCTCCGGAGGTTCGCCCTGCTGCCAGTCCCAGTGCGACTCGGCCAGGTCCACGACCATGATGAAGTGGTTCTCGATCCGTTTGCCCGCCTGCTGGGCCACGTTCTGCGACAGCGACATGGATTTTTCGAATACCATGGGCGACATCACCGCTGAGCCGATGCTGAGATACACCCCGTTGCTGAGGTTGCTGACGCTCTGCGCAAAGGTGAGGAAGTCCCGTTGCGCCACGCGTCCCAGGGCCGCGCAATGGTTCAGCGGGTGCAGGTAGATGATGTCATGCCCGATCATCGGGTGGCCGGTCAGCGGCACGCCGAGCCGGTACGCCGCCGCCTGGAGGCCAAACCGCTTGTAGGGATGCGGCGCGGCCATCCAGCCGGCCTTCAACTCGAACCGCCGCACGAGATAGAGCAGGTCGGCCGCGGCCGCGGCCTGCCGCGGGTCGCCGGCCACGCCGTTTGTGATGGCGGCCGTCAGGGTTTCTTCACTGGGAATCGTCACCCCTTCGTTCTCGACCAGCGCGCCCACCGACTCGCCGTAACCCAGGCCTTCCCAGGCCCCGATCGCCAGGGCCAGGTTCAGATAAAACCCGGTCTCCTCCCACATGCCGAACTTGCCCTGGGCCACGTTGGCGGCCACGTGCTCGCTGCTTTCACCGATGAACGCGAATTCCCAGTCGTGGATGATCCCCGCGCCGTTGGTGGCCAGATGGGTGATCCACTGACCTTCGACGAGTCTCGCCATCACCGGGGCGAGCCCGTTCTTGATGGCGTGCGCGCCAAACGTCAGCATGCGCGCCGCGCCGCATTGCCGGGCGGCGACGATGCGGTCCGCGACCTCCTCGATGAGCCGCTGCTGCGGCCCGGTGAGAGCCTGTGGCGAGTCATCGGGGTGGATGTGGTCCTGCTCGATGAATACCCGGTTTTCCCGCTCGCGAAGCGGAAAGAACCTGACCTGATGCCGGTCGAACTCGGTGAAAGGCATGTTGAGACTCCACGCGTTAAAGCTGAAATTCGATGGTGACGATCTTCTTCTTCGCAATCTTGAGTTTCAGGCTGTCGCCCGACGGGGAAAGGGCTTCCAGGCGTTCTTCATCCAGATTGGTCAGCCACGCCCGGCGGATGTCCTTGAAACACGAGAGGGTGGTTGTGACGTTGCGGTCGCCCGGGTTGAACAGCCGCACGATGTAACTGTCGTCGCGGTCTTCGGTCCGTTTGAACGCCGTCATCTGGATGTTCCCGCCCTTAATCTCCAGGAAACGCTGCTGTTTGGGCAGCGTGCCCTCGTGGGCGCCGGCCTGCGCGACCTCGAGCGGGAGCGTAAGCGCCTCCGCGGCATCGAATACGCCGTTCGACCAGTCCCCGGCGTGCGGAAACAGGGCGTAGGTCCATTCATGCGGCCCGAGGCACTGGCTCGTCTCCATCTCCGGATACACTTCCCAGCGGTCGATGACGGGCGATTGCCGGAACGTGAACGCCCGGAGCAGCGTAATGGCCAGCGGCCGTTCCTCCGTATCCATGGCCTCGTATTCGCGGATCCCCGTGTTCAGCACCGCAAACCCCGCGCTGCCGTCCGTCATGTCGACAAACCGGTGCATCGGATACTGCGGGTTGGGTTTGCCGAAATAGGGCGACCCCTCCTTGACCCGGATGTCGCGGGCAATCACGTCGAATCCCGCTTCGGAATACGTCGCATCGGTCTGGAGCCGCGTCGGGAAGACGACGCGCAGCCGGTGGTTCCGGCAGGGATTGTCCAGGGTCGTGGTCACCTCGAGCAAGGGCGAGCCCGCGCGCAGCGTGAACCGCGACGTCACCACCAGGTCCGCGCAGTCTGTGCTTCGTGCCGTGTGGTTGTCGACCGGTTCCCGGAATGTGGCGTCCATCATGTCCCGCAGGCCCACGGGTATCCGCAGGTGATAATCGAGGCGCATGCGCGCAAACAGCGGGCCCGATTCCTCGAGCGCGAGCGACACGGGGAACCCGTGGGAGGTGATCGTCTGGTTCTCGTCCGGTTCCATGTGAACCCAGGAATGGCCGGTCTCGCCGGTGTCCTCGAGATAGTGCTGGCCGGTGTACGTCTGTTTCGTGGCCTTGTGCAGCACATCGAGGGTGCCGTCGGCGTTGAACGTCACGCGCAGATGCTCGTTTTCAAGCACATTGCGTTCCGGCGCCAGCGTGCCGGGTTCCCAGGGCTGCCGGTCTTCCCGCACCAGATGATACGTGCGGTACCCCAGCGCGGGCACCTCGCCGGTCTCGATGTGGCACCGGACCCGCTCGGAGCGCAGTTCCAGCGAAATGTCCTGGAGATTGCGCACCAGGGTGCCGAACGGGAAGCGTTCCGCGAATTGCACCCGCATCCGTTGGCCTTCGGGCGTCTGAACGCTGAAGTTCTCGTAGCCGGTCTTGTCCGGAAGGTCAACCAGGCACGAAACGACGCCCTTTCGCGGAAACGGCGACGGATTGAACACGGTCAGCACCACGTCCTTCTCGGACAGGTCGGAGTTGTCGATGCGCGCCTGCACGGCCCCCATCCCCCGGCGTGCCACGCCCTCGGTGATGAGGTCAATCTGGTCGGCACGGTGAAGGACGTCCTTCTCCATCTGATCGGGGCCCGCGCCGCAGATGGTGTCGTGCGGATGGTTCTGCAGCAGCAGTTTCCAGGCGTGCGCCACGGGGGCTTTCATGTAGGGTTCGCCGACCATCGCGCCGATGGCGCTCCACGGTTCGGCCCAGCGTTGGAGGTTGGTCTCGTTCCGCGCGTTGGCCCGTTTGATCCGCGTTCGCGCGCTGATGACGTCGCCGAAGAGGTGCGTCCATTTGCCCGTCGCGCCGGGGTCGCGGCTTTCGCCTTCGATCCGGTAGGGTTTCTTGACCTCTTTCTTCACGATCTCGAGGAAATTGGCCAGGCTCGACGCCTTGATGTCGTGGTTGGGCATCAGTGAGCGGCACAGCTCGATAATCTCCGATTCGCGCGGGTCCGGCGCGCTCGAATCGAAGCCCTGCATGCACGCGATGTGGTCCGTCGTGAAATGCTCGGATTCGTCGCGCACGAGCTTCTGGAGCTGGTCCGGAAGCAGTTCCGGGTTCCATTGCTTCTTCTCGGGATCCAGAATGTAGTAGTGTGCGCGCGGGTGGCGCGTCGACGCCAGCCGAAACGGGCACGCCCCCCGGTCCCAGTCGTACCACCATTCGTCGCGGCTCATGCCGTGAACCAGCATGCGGTACACGTAAAAGTAGTAGCTGAAACGGCTCAGGCAGCCAAAACGGGTCCCGAACACCTCGGACCCGTCGGGCCCCACCATCACGAACTCGCTCTTGGGCGTGTTGATGCCCCGGTAAAAGACGATCGTGTCTATGCCGAATCCCTGGTAGATCTGCGGCATTTGCGACGTCTGGCCGTAGCTGAACGGTGTGTACCCGATCTTGGACACCTTGCCCAGGGCGCGCGCCTTGCGATGGCCGATCACCAGGTTGCGCACGAGGGATTCGCCGTTCACGATGTACTCTTCCGGCAGCGAATACCACGGCCCGATCACCAGCCGCCCGGACGTCACGTGCCGTTCCATGTCCTCGCGGCGTTCGGGCCGCAGTTCGAGATAGTCGTCCAGCGCGATGGTCTGCGAATCGAACAGGAATGAGTGAAAATCGCTGTCGCGATCCAGCAAATCCAGCAGACTGTCCATGAAATCGAGCAGCAACAGACGCGTTTCCTCGAAGGGATACGCCCATTCGCGGTCCCAGTGCGTGTTGCAGATAACGTGGATGGTTTTTCGTCCTTCCGGCATGAGCGCGTTCCTCCTTCTAATGCCTTGCGCCACGCGCAAGTCTATCACGCGGGCCTGTCCGGATTACACTCTGACCGCGGCCGCCGGGCTTGCGCGCCCGGGCCGGAATGGCCTACCCTGTGCATGTCCAGAGGCGTGGGGACCGCGCGAATGCCGCGTGCGCAGGGGGACGGCCATGGCAACCATATATCCGAATCAGCGCCCGAATGTCCTCTTCATCCTGACCGACGACCACCAGTTCCGCGCCGTGGGCGCCGCAGGCAACCGGGTGCTCCGCACGCCCCACATGGACTGGCTTGCGCGCGGGGGCGTCCATTTCACCCACTGTCACGCGTCCAACCCGATTTCCACGCCCAGCCGGGCCTGCCTTCTGACGGGCCAGTACGGCTTCCGCAACGGGGTGACCTTTTTCAGGCAACCGATCCGCCCCGACGCGCCCCGGGTCGCCCGCGAACTGTCCCAGCGCGGGTATCAAACGGCCTTTACGGGGAAGTGGCACAACGACGGGCGTCCCTGCCACCATGGGTTCTACCTGATGCGCAACGTCTTTCTCGGCGGGATGCACGGATACGACAGCATCCCCGTCGTGCAGGGACCCGACGATGCGCCCGCCGACGTGAAGCGCCACCCGTCGGAGGTGTTCACCGACGGCGCGCTGGAACTTTTGGACGGGGAATGCATGGAACCTTTCGCCCTGTTCGTCTGGTACACGGCGCCCCACGATCCCCGCACGCCTCCCGAGAAATGCGAGGCCCTGTATCCGCCGCAAACCATCTCTCTGCCGCCGAACTTCATGCCCGCCCCGCTTTTCGACCCGGGCACGCTTGATATCCGCGACGAAAAGCTCCTGCCGCGTCCCCTGAATCCCCTCGAGATCAGACAGGAGATTGCGCGCTACTACGCCATGCTGACCCACCTCGACAACCAGATCGGACGCATGCTGCACCGCCTGCAGGAGAAAGGACTGCTCGAAAACACCGTGGTCATTCTGGCCGGCGACAACGGGCTGAGTCTTGGCGCCCACGGACTCCTCGGTAAACAGAACATGTACGAGGAAGCGGTCCGCGTGCCCCTGATCATCCGGGGGCCGGGGTTTCAGAGCGGCGTCCGGTGCGATGCGCTGGTGGATCTCATGGACGTGATGCCCACCCTGTGCGATATTGCCGGAGCGCCCATTCCGGCCGGGGTGCAGGGGCGCACCCTCACCCCGCTGTTGACCGGCCGCCGTAAACGGCTCCGCGACAGCATCTTCTGCCACTACGACGACCTGTTCCGGATGGTGCGCACGCCCCGGCACAAGCTGGTGAGGCACCTCAAGACCGGGCGGGAAGAGCTGTTCCACACCGAGACCGACCCCTACGAACAGAACGACCTCATAGAGTCCGCACTCTACGCCCCCGTCCTCAACGACCTCCGCGCGCGGCTCAACCACTGGCGCAGGACTCTGAACGATCCCACCTTTCAGAACTAGTGTGCGCCCGCGCCGAACAGGCCGGCGCGGGCGAGGCTGCCCTTACAGCGTGATCGTGAGACGCGCCGCAATGGCGAAATGGTCGGAGGCATAGTGGCCGCCTTCTTCGTAGACCACGGTCTCGCAGTGTTCGACGGCAATGGGCCCGCGGACCAGAACCCAGTCGATACGGCGGTCGGCGTCCTCCTTCAGCGGTTCGAAACCGTTATACGTGGTCGTCGGGCCGGCGGTCTTGGCCGCGGCAAGCCACGCATCCCGAATGTCGCCCTGCACGAGCGTACTCCAGGCCGCGGACTGGCCCGCGTACGAGTTGAAATCGCCGGTCATCACGACGGGCATGGCCGGATCAAGCGAGTTCACATAGTTGAGAAGCACCTGCGCCGCCCCCTGGCGGGCGGGTTCGCTCCGGTGATCGAAATGGGTATTGCAGAACGTGAAGAACTGCCGCGTGCCGTGATGATAAAAGCGGACCGCCGTCACCATGCGCGGGCAGGCGCTGTCCCACGACCGGCTGCCCGGGACTTCCGGCGTTTCCGAGAGCCAGAAACTGGTGATCTCGATCGGACTGAACTGCTGCCACTTGTACAATACCGCCATGCGCTCTCCCGAGGCATCGGCTTCGCGTCCCACGCCAAACCACCGGTACTCCGGCAGTTTCGCCACGATGTAGTCGGCCTGAAAATCCAGGCATTCCTGCGTCCCAACGATGTCGGGTGCGCGTTCCTGCAGCATCTTCACGACCAGATCCCGGCGGTTTTCCCACGAATTCTCGCCGTCATTGGCGGTTCCAAAACGAATATTGAACGACATCACGTTCAGGGTGATGGGTTCCGCCTGGGCGACGCAGGCGGAGGCAAGCAATGTCAGGACAATACACATACGGGCCATCACGGGAGCTCTCCTTTCAAAGCGGGTCAGAGTTTATTGGATAGCGCCAGTAAACCGGATTTCGCCCGATCATTCAACCTCGAATCACAACGTCAACACCAAAAACGGCCTCGAAAAGGTCTTTCTTGCGTTGTGCGCCCATGAGGTCGATGGCGCTGCGCGGCGCCTGCTCCACCGAGATGGTCAGCGTCCGGCCGTCCCGGCTCGTTTCCAGCGTCTTGACCGTGGCCGCGTGGGTCCGGTCCAGGCCGTCCGCGATCCGCAGAATGGCCGCCAGTTTCCGGACCTTGTCCCGTGCGGGTGCGTTCAAGTCCCGGTAGACCTTGTGCCGGTCGCTGGGGTGCGCTTTGCGATGGTAGCGGGCCAGGCAGGCGATCATCCCGCGCTCTTCCTCGCTGAATCCGCGCAGCCGGATTCCCAGGATGAGGTCGCGCGAGCCTTTGTGATGCGCTTCGGGACGCACCGGCCACCCCAGGTCGTGCAGCAGGGCCGCCGCAACCAGCAGGCGTTCATCGGCCGCGCCCAGGCCGTGCAATTCGCGTGTCGCGGCAAACAGGCGCACCGCCAGCCGGGCCACCTGCACGCCGTGGCCCGGATCGTCATCGTGGGCCTGTGCGTACTCCGTCGCGGCCAGCAGGCCCGCGTCCTGGGAGAGATTCAGATGCTGCATCGGGGCGATCCCTCGACGGATCGGTTTGTGCGGCTTGCCGGTCCGTCACCTGGGGCACAAGCAGACCGGATATGCGCACCTCCACGGGATCCGGGCGGCGGCTCTGCACCCGCAGCCCGTACGTGCGGCCCGGCGCAATGGCATGGCTGAACGAGAACGGCGGCACTTGATCCTGACGATAGATCAGCGTGTGCCCCGCCTCCGCGAATTCAACCGTTACGGGCGCATCCGAACTGGAACGTCTGAACGTGAACTCCGCCAGGCGCCCAGCGCTGTTCACCCACACCGACGGCGTCTCCTTCCAGTAGATCGTATATTCCGCCGGGACTTCCGCCGCGGAAAACGTGACCGCGCCGCCCGGCATTTCCGTGGCGCGGGCGGTATCCAGGGCGGCGAGCGTGTCCATATGATTGAACGTCGCGACGTTGGTGACGGCCGCAAACACGCCAAAGCCGCACAACAGCGCAAGCACGATCTGAACCGCCCACACGATCAGCGCGCGGAAGAGCGTTCCCCGGAACAGGAGCGGAATCAGCACCAGCGTAAGGACCACGGGCGCAGCCACCGCGAAGGGCAGCATCCGGTACGGCAGCCACATCAGGACGTACGTCAGCGAAGCCGCCAGCAGGCCGATCCCCAGAACCCGCCGGAACGGCACCGGCTGCTCGCAGCAGGTGATTGCCGCCAGCCACAGGATCGCGGGCCAGACCACCAGCAGCGTGCACCCCGCCGCCACACGCCCCGCGAACCATTCGTGATCCAGCAGGCTGTCCACGCTCGACGCCACAATGAAGCCATCCACCGCTACCGGGCGGCTCGCCGCGTACGACAGCGTGAGGTAGACTCCTCTCGCGAGCAGCGCCACCGCGGCCAGGCCGATAAGCACGGTCCAGAACCGCGCGGGCGTCGACGGCGACACCGGTTTCCGCATCTCCGGAGTCGGGGTGCCGGGAGCCGACAACAAGGCGTGACACTGCCAGCACCGGTCGAATTCCAGGCTGTTGCGCGCGCCGCATTTCGGGCAGGTCGTGCCGGGGGAGAGGTTGATCCCGCTGTCGCTTTCGTTCAGGCGAAGTTCATTCTCCGAGGAGGGCTCCTCCTCCGCCGTCGTTAACCGATGGATCGTCTGCGTCGCGATGGGATGCTGGGGATCGATCTTGAGGATGTCCTGCCAGACCCGTACCGCCGCGTCCGTGTTCGAAGCCACTTCATACGCCCGGGCCAACTGTTCGCGAATCGGGATCTCGTGCGGCCACGATTCCATTGCCCCCTGAAGCTCCTGCACACACTCGTCGTACCGGCCCAGCCGGTAATACGTGGCGGCCAGATAGCGGCTGTGGTTGAGTTTCCAGTCCGCGTCGCGCTTGAGGATCAACAGGTGCGACAGGGCATCCCGGTACTCGCAGGCCATGTACAGCTTCTTGGCCAGGCGCCACCGCTGGTCATGGTCGTCGGGATGTTCTATCAGATACGTTTCGATATCTTGCAGATCTGCCATAGTCTATGCTGTTGCCCGCCCCTGTAATCGGTCTAGCGTTTCCGGGCCTTCTTGCGCGCCGCCAATTGGCGCTTTCTGGTCCGGTACTGCAGCACGGAATTGACGGCCCAGGAAACCACGCCGGCCCCGATGGCCGCGCCAATCGCGCCCATGGCGACCGGAACCAACGGCGTGGTCCGTTCCGTCACGAGCTGAAAACTCGCGTAGACCGCCGGAACCGCGACCACGACAAAGACCACAAACCAGAATTTCCACCCGACGTACTCAAGCCCTGATGTCTTATCCTTTGCCACCATTCAGCCTCATTCGGTTGTGTGCTCGCAGGGGAGGCACATTCGGAACAGCGCGCCGCCCTCGGGCGCGGTCTCAACCACAATACTGCCGCCGTGCTCTTCCGCAATCTTCCTCGTGACGGCCAGTCCCAACCCCGTGCCGTCCGAACCCTTGGTCGAAAAGAACGGGTCAAAGACGCTTTCCCGGATCGCTTCAGGGACGCCGGAGCCGTTGTCGGCCACTTCCAGCCAGACCACGTTGCCGGACGCGGAATACGCCGATATCCGAATCCGCCCGCCCTCGCGCGGTACCGCGTCGGCGGCGTTCGTCAGAAGATTCAGCACGCACCGGTATATCGCGCGCTCGTCCAGGCTGGGCCGCCGATTCAGGTGGGACGTGTCCACCGTCAGCCCCACTTTTTTCACCACCAGCAGGCCCTGGAACGTCTCGCACGCGTCCTGGATGACCGAGTTCAAATCACAGGGGCGCCGCATGGGCACGCGCGGTTTCGAATACGCAAGCATGTCTTCCACGAAATTCGAGATGCGTTCCGTGCAGCGTTTGAACACCGGCCAGCTCTGGTGCAGGAACTCCTGATTGCCCTGGCTCAGCCCCTGGTCGATCAGGTCGACGCTGCCCGTCATGCCCGCGAGGATGTTCTTGGTGTGGTGCGACATCCCCGCCACGGCCTGGCCCAGGGCGGCCAGACGTTCGGCGCGCAGGTTCTTCTCGATCAGCCGCGCGTTGGCCAGGGCCGAGGCCGTGAGTGCGGAAAACATCTCCATCACGTGCAGATCGACGCCCGTAAAATGGGCCCCGCCCACTTTGTTGACGACTTCGAGCACGCCAACCAGTTCGTCGCGGTCGATCAGTGGAACGGCCAGAAGATTGCGGGTCCGGAAATTGGATCGCTGGTCGGCAAAGTCATAGAACCGGCTGTCCTGGCCGACGTCGATGACGTTGACGCATTCCCGCGCGGCCGCGGCCGCACCCGCGATGCCCTGGCCCACTTTCAGCCGGATCTCGCGTTTCAGCGTCTGCAGATCCCCGCTTTCCCCCAGCGCTACCTGAAAATACAACTCTTCCGAATCCGGGTCGTACAACAGCAGCGAGCAGGCCTCCGCCTGGGCCACCTGCTTGCTTTCCTCCAGGATGCGTTCCAGCAGCACGTCAAGGTCCGTAATCGCCGACACCAGCCGATGCGCGCGGTACAGGGCGACCACAATGCGGCGAAGCTCATCCGGGGCTGCGTCGGCAAGCCAGGACGCCTTGTCATGCGTGGGCGATGTCATAAACTGACGAAACCTTCACGATTGGGCCCTCGGTATACGGGCTGCTGAGTGCACCGCATCATAAATCACCCCGCAAACCGGCTGCAAGCCGTGGGGGAGGGGAGACCGCCGGGATTCACGGCACGATCTCCAGCACCGTCTCGAGCTTCTGACGGATTTCCGCGGTTCCAGCCCCGGCCTCATCCGGGATGGGATGTTGCTCGAGCGGATCCGCCGTCACATGGTACAGGCGTCCGTCGTCGTAGAGCTTCCATTCCTTGTCGCGCGCAAAACAGGCCCGTTTATGGTCTCCCCATCGGGGGTCGTAATAGCAGAGGATCGCTTTGTGCGGAATGCCCTGCTTTCCCCGCAACTGCGGCAGGAAGCTCCGCCCGTCCGCCACGAGGCCGTCAGGCGCCCTCGCCTGGCTCAGTTCCGCGAACGTGGGGAAGAAATCCGCGAAATCGATCAGGTCATCGCAGACCCGGCCCCCGGGAATGCGACCTGGCCAATTCGCGATGAGCGGCACGTGCGTGCCTGTGTCGAGCGTGCTGCCCTTGGCCCCCTGTACGACCTGGCCGTCGCGCATCGTCGTCGCGATGCGGCGGTTGGTTCCGTTGTCCCCCGTGAACAGCACCAGGGTCTTCTCGCGCAAACCGAGTTGTTCCAGGGTATCCACGATACGCCCGACAATCTTGTCCATATACGCGACCATGTCGGCGAAATACGTGTCGTCCTGTTGCCCGCGTTCCGTCTCCCACTCCGGGCTGTCGGGCGTCGGCTCGAAGGGGTTGTGCACCAGGCACATGGGGTAATACACGAAGAAAGGCTGTTCGCGGTGCCGCGTCATAAAATCGATGATCGAATCGCAATACACGTCAGGTCCGTAACCGCCCTCGACCGTCTCCAGCGTCCCGTTGCGGAGGACGGTGGGATTGGCATAGCGTTCGCCCAACTCCTTGACCTGCCAAAGGCAATGCTCGTCGAACCCCGCCTGGTTCGGCATCGAACCCTTGCCTTCCCAGCCGGGCTGCCGGCCATACAACTGCCATTTTCCCGCTACACACGTCGCGTAGCCCCGCGTTTTCAGCACATGGGCAAAGGTGTATTCCCCGGGATCGAGTACCCCGAACGCCTTGTAGTTACGGAAGTTGTGTTTGCCGGTCATGATCTTGACGCGCGACGGCGTGCACAAGGGCTGGGCGTGACACCGATCGAACCGGATGCCGGTCGCTGCCAGGGAATCCAGCACGGGCGTCCGGTACGACGCGCTTCCATAACACCCCAAACACTCGTACCCCAGGTCGTCCGCCAGGATCAACACGATGTTGGGCCGTTCAGGCAGCGCCTCTGCCCGCCGGGGAAACGCCGAACATCCCGCCGCAACCGATACCGCCCCGAACGATTGTGCAAGAAACTCGCGCCGGTTCATGCCACGTTCCCCCCCTTCGTTGACCGCATTATCAGCCAGTGCAGGCCCGGGGTTCAACGAATGACCGTCAACGCGCGGCATGGGCGTGGCAATCCCGTCCGTTCGAACGCGGACAGGCAGCATCCGCCGCCCGCTTGGGATGGCCCGCCCTGAGAGCGCCGGGCGCCCGCCCGGCAAACAGGACTAAACCTCCTGGATTGCGGCCTTTTCGCGGAGCCGGGCCGTGTACGCGTCAATGGCGGCGTTTTCCCGTGCATCGAGCAGCGTCTGCTGGACCTGCTCCGCCACCGCCTCAAACGGGCGGTCCCGGGGCGGGACCTTGTCGTACACCTTCGCGATATGGTAGCCGAACGGGCTCTGAAACACGTCGCTGATCTGGCCCGCTTCAAGGCTGAAGACCACCTCCTCGAACTCCGGCACCATGGCGCCCCGGGCGAAGTATCCGAGGTCGCCATCGTTTTCCGGGCAGTCCGAGAACCGCCGCGCGGCCGCTTCGAAGCTCATTCCGCCCGCCAGACCCGTGTGAATCTCCTGCATCGCCGTATACGCGGCCTGCACATCGAGGATGGTGCCGCGGGGAATGCTCTTGATGATATGCGACGCGCGCACGCGCTCCGGCTCGCGGAACATCTCCCGGTTTTCATCGTAATGGGCGCGCATTTCCGCCTCGGTGGGGGCCGCGATATCCTTGCACACGTCGTCCAGCAGCCGATCGACCTTCATCCGCTGCTCGATGTCCGCCCGCACCTGCTTTTCGGTGATGCCGGCTTCGCGCAGGCGTTCCTGGTACGCTTCCTTCGACTCGTGCTCCTCCCGGATGCGCTTCATTTCCTGATCGATGTCTTTCGACGGCACGGAAGGGCCGTTCGCCGCCGCTTCCTGGCGGATCAAGACCTGCGCAATCACCATGTCCCGGGCAAACGTCTCGATGTCCTTGCCCAGCGCCTCCCATTCCGGAATCCCATTGCCCGACCCGTGCTGGTCGGCCAACTGACGGCGCACCTGCTCGATGAAGCCGTCTTCAACCCGTTCGCCATTGATGATCAACGCCATGTGACACTGGTCCTTCTAAATTCTGCCGTATCGTGTGAGTGAGTCGCGCCTCAAAGGCCGTATCTTCCACGAATCCGCCGGGAACTTCAACCTGCGGCCTGTACCGTGCTCGAAACAGGGCGCCACTTGCACGGGAAATGCCTGGAATCGCCGCGAGCCAGTCCGGCAATTCCGGAACGTACCCGATCATCCTGCCCTGTCCGGACACGCCCGGACCGCGGCGTGTCCTTGTTAAAAATCCCGGAACGGCCCGCGGGGTTCGGCCGCTTCCATCGCGGCCTCCCAGGCTTTGAACCGGGAAAGCAGGTGCTGCAACACTTCCGGCTTCTCCTCCGAGAGGTCGTGCTCTTCGCCAATGTCGTTGGAGATGTCGAAAAGTCCCCCCTGGCCGGGCATGTCCACCCATTTCCAGTTGTCGACGCGGGCACCACGGAAGTTTCGCCGCACCCAGAACATCTCGTTGCGCGGTGAAGGCTCTGTGCCTGCCAGTATCTCGCGCGCGTCGAAACCATCCAGGGCCACGCCCTCCGGTAACGGTGCGCCAGCGGCTTGTGCCAGCGAGGGGAAGAACTCCATCGATGTAAGGAACTCGTCACACACCAACCCGGCAGGCACAACCCCCGGCCACCGCACGATGCACGGCACCCGCACGCCGCCTTCCCAGGTCTGGCTCTTGCGTCCACGCAGGGGCGAGTTATCGGCCGGACCACCACCGCCGTTATCCGAGAAGAAGATGACGATGGTGTTGTCCGCCTGCCCGGTTTCGTCGAGCAGGTCAAGCAATTCGCCGATGGCATGGTCCATGGCGGTCACGGCGGCCATATACTCGACGCGGCGCGCTTCGCGCTCATTCTGTGGTTTTGAGTACAGGGCCTTGTATTCGTCCGGGGCCTGGACCGGCTTCGGTTCTTCGAGCACCGACGCAATGTGCGGCGCGTTATAGGGCACGTAACAGAAGAAGGGCCGGTCTTTGTTCTCCCTGATGAACCGTTTTGCCTCGCGCGTAAACAGCCACGTGCAATACTCGCCCTTGCCCTCAGTGGTCGGCTCGTTGTTGCGGTACATGGATGGCACGCCATACCGCTCGTGGGTGTAGTAATCGATGCCCGTGTTGACGAATCCGTAAAAATCGTCGAATCCGCGTTGCAACGGCAGAAAGCGCTGTAGTTGCCCCAGGTCCCATTTCCCGTAGATGCCGCTGGTGTAGCCCGCCTCTTTCAGCACGGAGGGAAGCAGCACCTCCCGCGTGTCCATGCCCAGGATACGCTCCGGCGTAACGGCATATTCCTCGGGTGGGTACTGGTAACCGTAATCGGGCTTCTCGTTGCGGTACATGTCGTACGTGCCGTTGCGTTGCGGGTAACGGCCGGTCAACAGGCTGCCGCGCGACGGCGTGCACGCGGGCCACGCGACATAGAAACTGGTCAGCCGGACACCGTCCTTTGCCAGGCGGTCCAGGTTCGGCGTGAGGATCGTCCCGCCGCCGTAACAGCCCAGGTCGTTGTAGCCCTGATCGTCGCTCACGATGAGCAGGATGTTGGGGGTCCGTTTCTCCGTGGCTCCGGCCGCGCGGCGGGCGCCCTGCGGCAGGACCGCGGCGGCCGCGCACACGCCCAGCGTCCGAAGAAAACGGCGGCGGTTGCAGAGAAAGCCGGTTCGCATGCGATTTTCCTCGTCCGTCACCGGGACGCGTCCCGGTTGTCCACGTTTCCACCGCCCACTATAATGCATCCGAGGGGCCGTGTACGATAACTCACGACATGCAGGGAGCGGTTTGCAATGCGCGAATCCACGCAATTCATCATGACGGTTGTTTCAATGCCTTTCGTCCTCGCCATGACGCTGGCCCATGCGGAACCGGTGATGCTGGTCGAGAACGGGGAAGGGTTGGCCGTGATTGTCGTGCCTGACGAAGCCTCGTCCGTGGTGCAGAACGCCGCGCAGGAGCTTCAATATTATATTGAGCGTGCGTCGGGCGCGGCCTTGCCCATCGTCCCCGCGCCCGCTCTCGGAGCCGCCGATGCGGACCGCCCGAAAATCCTGGTCGGATTCGGGCCTGGCATCCAACTGGATGCCCTGCTGCCGGAAGAATACGTCATCAGGACCGCCGGCAATGTCCTCTGCATCGTGGGCGAACAGCCGTCCCGCGATGCCGTGGCCACGCTGTACGGCGTTTACGACTTTCTCGACCGCGTGCTTGGCGTGCGGTGGCTGTGGCCGGGCGAGATCGGCGCCTTCGTGCCGCGACGCGCCACCATTGCCGTCGAACCGCTCGACATCCGTGCGCGCCCGGCCCTCGAAAAGCGCGAATTGCGTATCCACCTGCGCCGCGGACACGAAGAGCAGGGCGTGGCGCCCCTGCTCGATGCCGACGCCCTGAAGCGTGTGGAAGCAGAGGCCCGGCAATGGCTCCAGCGCCACCGGATGGGCGGACGCAGCAGGCTCCGGTTCGGCCATGCCTTCGGAGACTGGTGGGACCGCTACCATGAGGCGCATCCCGAGTATTTCGCCGTTCCCCCCGCGGGAGTGAAACAGCCGTATCCCAATCCCGGACGCGTGAAGCTCTGCGTGAGTAATCCCGCCGTGGCCGGTCAGATTCTCGACGAATGGCGCGCTGCCGGCCGCCCCGATAACTGGAACGTATGCCCCAACGACAGCCGGGGCTTCTGCACCTGCGCCAACTGCCGCGCACTGGACGGATTCCCCGGCCAGGCGCCCGAAACCGTCTGGAACGGGGAAGACGCAGTTTTGACCGGCCGCTACATCGCGCTCTGGAACACGCTCCTGCCCCGGATGCGCGCCGAGAATCCCAAGGCCACGCTGTCGTCCTACGCCTACAGCAACTACCGCGAACCCCTCGAGGGCATGCGCGTGGAAGAGGGCCTGGTCCTGGGAATGGTCCACACTTACCACGCCTATGACCCGTGGCGGAAATGGCACGAGGCCGGCGCAAAACTGTTTCTTCGCCCCAACTGGTGGCACATCGGCGCCCTCGCGCCCGTCAATCCCCTCCACGCCATGGGCGATTACTTCACGTTCGCTCACGAGCACTCCATGCTCGGCTTCGACTTCGATTCCCTCATGGGATACTGGGGCACCCAGGGCCCCTGCTACTACCTCATCGCCCGCCTCTCGGTGCGCCCCGAGCTCACGGTCGACGAAGTGATTGACGAGTACTGCGCCGCGTTCGGAAACGCCGCGCCCCACATCAAACGCTACCTCGCGTATTGGGAAGACCACACCACCAAATGCGGCTACGCCATCCCTGCCGGCGGCGCCGTGCAACCGGACGCCGAGAGCCTGTATCTCAAAACCTGCGCGGAACACGGTTTCGATACCAGCCCGCTCCGTTCCGGCTGGCTTGTGCTTCCCTACCTGTATACCGACGCCGTCCTGACGCCCGCGTTCCGAATTCTCGACGAGGCCGCCCGCGCCGCCCAGGGCGACGACGCCATGGTGCAGGCCCGCGTGCGGTTCCTCCGTGACGGACTCGTCCACCTGGAACAAACCCGCGACGCGATTGCCCTGGTCTATGACGAAGACCGGCCCTCCGCCATCTCGGAAGCGGACATCGCCGCCCGTCTTGCCGCGTTGCAGGCCTTGCGGGCCGAACTCACACCCCGCCACGTGGTGTGGGGGGAAGTCGCGAACTGGGTCGAACTCCACCGCGGCGTGCGCTCCGCGTTCGGACGTCCCGAATGGGCCGGGTTCCAGGGACACTGACATGCCATCGCGAACGAGTCGAAGAGGTTTCATGAAGATTGCCGCGCGGACCGCGGGCGCCGGGCTCGGGGCCGGGTGCGCTCACGCTCCGAGGCCGCAGATGAGAGGAAAACCCCGCGCCATGAGCGAAACACGTCCGCCGAACATCGTCTGGATATGGGCCGACAACCTCGCCTACGGCGATCTGCCCTCTTACGGTAACACCCGCATCTCGACCCCCGTGCTCGACCAGTTCGCCACTGAGGGCGTGCGCTTCATGCAGTATTACGTCGCCCATACCGTCTGCAGTCCTTCGCGCGCCGCGCTGCTCACCGGACGCCAGCCTTTCCGCGCGGGCGTGGTCGACGTGCTGCGGCCCGACAGCCCGAGCGGATTGCCCGATGACGAAATCACCATCGCCCAGGCGCTCAAACCGCGCGGATACGCCACCGCGGCCTTCGGGAAATGGCACCTCGGCGACCGCAGGGAATTCCTTCCGCTTCAGCGCGGATTCGACCACTTTTTCGGCATGCCCTACAGCATGGATATGCTTCCAACCCTGCTTTACCGAGACAATGACATCCTCGAAGAGCTGCCGGGCGACACGGTTCGGAACGTCACCGAACGACTCGTCGATGACGCCATCGGTTTTATCGCGGAGAACAGAGACAAGCCGTTTTTTATCTACTTCAACCACACCATTCCGCATCCGCCCCTCAACATCCCCGAACGCTGCCGCAAACCCGGGCACTCCATCTACGAAGACGCCCTCGAATACCTCGACGAGCAGACCGGCCGCATTCTCGACGCCCTCCAGGCGCATGGTCTCGACCAAGATACCCTCGTCTTCTTCACCAGCGACAATGGGCCCATGGGGGAGCACGGCGATACCGGCGGCCTGCGCGGCCGCATCCGCGATTCCTACGAAGGCGGCGTCCGCGTGCCATTCATCGCCCGCTGGCCTAAACTCATCCCCGCCGGCACGGTCCAGAACGAACCCGCCATCGCCTACGACATCTTTCCGACCGTGCTCCGGCTCGCGGGAGCGGACCTGCCCCGCGACCGTGTTTACGACGGACAGGACATCTGGCCCCTCCTTACCGGCGAAGGCCGTATTGACCGCGAGAAGCCGTTCATATGGGTCTACCTCAACAACGTGACCTCCGTCCGCGACGGCCAATGGAAATTCCACGTCGCTGAACGGGAAAAAGCCCTAAAAACCCCCGAACTCTACGACCTCCATACCGATCCCTGCGAATCGACCCCCGTCAACGAAGACCACCCCGACGTCGTCAAGCGCCTCACCGCGTTCGTCGGCGAATTCTCCAAAGACATTCCCTGCGTCTGGCCGCTCCACTACCCCCTGCGCGACCCCAAGAAGCGCCCCGGCGGCGTGAGGAGGGAATAGAAAGGCCTGCAATCATCTGAAAACCGTGGGCCTGCCTTGGACAATTCAAAAACCGGGATTTCCCGCTCTCTTGTGGGACCGGCGCCCTCGCCGGTCATTCAAAACCGGAACCGGAGGGCAGCCTCGCAGACGATGAAAACGGCGCTCCCAGGGACTCCGGAACAAGGTCCAATTCAAGAGATTGGCCACAGAGGGCTCCGAGCCCACAGAGTCTAAAAACCCCGGGCAAGAACGGGGACATGTTCCAAGCGCCGTCTGCGGCGCGACAACGTGTCCCCGTTCGAACCGGAGGGCAGCCACGGGGGGCTGCCCCTACTTGGGAAGCGGATGGCTGCTCGCGAATGCGGCGATATTGTGTGCCTGTTCCTGCAGCCCTGAAAGGGCGATTGAGAATAGCCCGGGGCAAGTCACGCGGAACGCGTGACGCCGCCCTGGGAAACGCGGCCCCATTGAAAGCGCCCTGAAGGGGCAGCACGAGCAAGCATCCACCCCCGGCCGCCTTCGGCGGCCACCCCCGCCAGCGGGGGACACAAGACGCGCGCAAAATCCACTCCGGGCCACGCGTGTGTACTTGTGCAGCCCTGAAAGGGCGACCGAGAACAGCCCGAGGTATAGCCCGGAGATCGGCGCTGCGCACAGAGTAAGTCCCGTCAGGGACGCAAGAGAATAGCCCCGGGTTTTAACCCGGGGTCTACGGCCCCCCAACCCCCAGTCCCGTAGGGACGGCAAAGTCGAAGATACCGTCCGACAGATGAACGGTCAGACCATGTGTAATCTTCACAAAACGCGCAAGAAGCAATCGTTTACATTTCTCAAGCGGAACGGGCTGGAATGTGATCCCAGATGTATCTGCGATATGTTGCGGATTCTGTCGTCCCTACGGGACTCGAACTGGCTGTGACGTTGATCCCCGGGTTAAAACCCGGGGCTACTTTCTTTCGTCCCTTCGGGACTGAATTCCCACCCGGCGCGACAACGTGTCCCCGTTCGAACCGGAGGGCAGTCTCCGGCGGCACAGGCCGCATCCGCGGGATTGACTACGGCAAAGTCGCGCGGCCAAAGCCGTCCACCACGTCCACTGTGTCCACTGTGTCCACTGTGTCCACGCGAAGACAAGCGTGCAGGCGAGACGCCTGCGCTACAAGAAACAGGAATCCCGGGGGCGCCGTGGTCTGGTGCACCTAGTTGCTCGTTTACGCCTTCAATGCCCCCGCGGTGATCCCCTTCATAAAGACCCGCGTGGCGAGCAGGAAGAGGATGCCCAGCGGGATGGCGGAGATGGTGTAGCCGGCGAACATGCGGCCGTACTGGCCGACGACCCGGGTGTTGTAGCGAAGCATGCCGACGGTGAGCACCATGACGTCTTCGCTCGAGGTGGTGACCAGGGGCCACAAGAACTGGTTCCACACGCCGAGGGCGCTGACAATCGCGACGACGCCCAATACGGGTTTGGCGAGGGGGAGGCCGACGTGCCAGAGCTGGCGCAGCAGCCCGGCCCCGTCGACCTGGGCCGCCTCGAACAGGTCGTTGTCGATTTGGCTGAAGAATCCGCGCAGCAGGTAGATCCCGAGGATCTGCCCGCCCGAGACGTAGGGCAGGATCATCACCGCGTACGAATCCAGCAGCCCCAGGCGCTTCACCCATAGAAACGACGGCACGAGCAGAAGCACGCCCGGGATCATCATCATGGAGATCATGCCGTAGTAGATGATCTCGCGCCCGAAAAACCGGTACCGCGCAAACAGAAACCCGGCGATCGCGCCGAAGACCAGGATTCCGGAAATGCTTACGGCCGTCACGAAAATGCTGTTGGCGATATAGGCCTGCATATCGGTCAACGCGCCCGCGTAGTTTTCAAGATGGACCGGCCACGCGGGCAGCCAGAACGAATGGTAGAACTGGTGCGTGTCTTTAAACGACGTCATCACCATGAACGCGAAGGGGAAGAACGTCAGGAGCAGAATGAGCGCCAGCAAGGCCCGCCACAGCGCGCCCGCCAGCTGGCGTCCCCGTTTTTTCACTGATTCGCTCGCCATGACTCAGGTCTCCGGCTCGTAGTCGCCGGTCCGCATGAACCGGTTCAGGGTCACCGTGAACGCCAGCAGAAACAGCAGCATCAGCAGGCCGATGGCGCAGGCCAGTCCCATGCGCTGGTAGCTGAATCCGTTCAGATACATGTACAGCCCCGGCACCGTGGTCTCGTAGCCCGGCCCGCCATCCATCGTGAGAATGTAGATCGATTCGAACCCGTTCACCACGCCGATCATCGTCATTACCACCAGCAGCTTCACCTGTTGCAGCACCAGCGGGATGTGCATGCGCACGATCCGGCCCAGCGCGCCCAGCCCGTCGAGTTCGGCCGCTTCGAGCACGCTTCCTGGAATGTTGGCCAGCCCCGCGTAGTAAATGAGGATGTTGAACCCTCCCGCGAACGGAAAACCCACGAACGCCACCGCCCACAACGCCGTTTTGGGATCGGACAGCCAGCCACGGACCCAGTCGTGCAGGCCCAGGCGCATCAGCAGCTCCGTCAGGATGCCCGCATCGGAATACATGAAGTTCCACAGCATGAACGTGACCACCCCGGGCACGATCATCGGCAGCACGACGGCTACGCGGCAGAAATAGCTCCATCGCTCCGATTTCAGGTGAAAGATCATCTCCGCCACGATGAACGGCACCGTGAGGTGCGTCGCGAACGCGAACACACCCAGTTTCGTTACATTGACGATGCTCTTGTGAAACACCGGGTCGCCCGCCAGCGCGCGGAAATTCGCCAGCCCTGTCCAGGTGCTGTCGCCGCCGATGTCCCATTCCGTGAACGCATGGTAGAGCGAGGAAAGCGCCGGGATGTAGTTGAACGTGATGAGAAACGCCGCGGGCGCCAGCAGCAGGCCGTAGATCAGCGCCAGGGGCGGTTGTCCCGCCGGGCGCCGCCTGCGCGCGACGGGCCGCGCCGCTTCGTCCTCCGCCGGGGACGCGCTATCGTGCCGGTTCAAGTTCACGGACCAGGTCTGCCTCCTTCTGTTTCCACGCGGTTTCCAGCGGCCCGAAATCCCAGCCGGGTTCGCCGCGGTGCGCCTCAACCCACTCGGCAAAATTGTTCTCGAGCATCACGAGAAACTCGTCCAGTTCAACGCCGCCGTTGAGGTAATAGTCGAGCATGCGCCGCCAGTACTTCTTGTATTCGCCGTCGAACGATTCCAGCCACTTGATCGAACAGTACCGGCGCTGGAAAATCTCGTTAAACGGTTCAAGGCGCGGATCCATCTCCGCCCCGCGAATGTTCGGAATGTACACCAGCGATTCCGAGGCGAGCCGCTCGATGTTTTGCGGCGCGGTCAGGTACATCAGGTAGTCGATGCAGTCCTCGAGGTTGTCGTTAAGCACGGCGCTGTTGGTCACGTGGAGCTGGATCGCCGCGCCGCCTATGACCGTCGCGGGCGTTCCCGAAGCATACGGGCTCGTCTCCTGCGTGATGGTGGGGATGTAGGCCACACCCCATTCAAAATCGACATAGGGGTCCGTGGCCAGCCGCCGGATGAACCACGACCCGTCCCACAACGTGGCGAGCCGGCCCGTCAGAAACAGGCGGATCGGGTCGCTGTTCTTCAATTCCCTGGCCCAATACCCCCGCCATTCGAGCAAAAGCCGGTTCATCTCGCGCCAGCGGGGGTCGCGCGTCGAGAAAAACCCTTTCGTAAACAGGAAACCGGCTTCGCGCGGCTCGAGATAATGTCCCAGGTAACCTTCGGCATCCGGGCGCGACGGCGCCAGGTCCAGTTCCGGCAGGATGTCGTGGTAGAGCATCTCGAAGATGATGTCCTGCCCCCAGTCCGAACCCAGATTCCCGCCCGAAGTCATGGGGATCAGATTCATGGCCTTGAACCGGCCCAGCACCTCCTCCATCTCGCGCCAGGTTTCCGGAAACGCGGTGATGCCGGCCTGGGCCAGGAGGTCCTTGTTGTAGTAGATGCCCGTTTCCACGATGTCGAGCGGAATGCAGTACAACTGGCCGTCCGGCGCGCGCTTGGCGTTCACGAGCGCCTGGTTGCGGAAGAGATCGAGCCAGCGTTTGTTGCCTTCCACGTAGGGATTGGGCCGTTCGAGGAAAGGGTCCAGGGGCACGTACCAGCCCTTGCCCACGTCCGGCCAGGCGATCTCCGCGTTCATGTGGATGATCTCGGGCGCGACACCGCCGAGCAACTGGGTCTTGAGCCATTCGCCTTCGCTGGCGCCGGTCTGAATGAGCGGCTGATAACGTATCCGGGGGCCGTTTCGTGTCGCGTGCCACGCGTCGGCCAGCTCTGCCGACACCTGGTTGGGTTCACCAATGCCGGAGGGGATCGTGCCGGGATTGTAGATGTTGAGATCGACCCGGAGCACGTCATTCGCCGTTTCGGCTCGCTCTTCAGGAGAGGCGGCCCCGTCGTTCTTTTCGCAACCGGCCAAGGTCAGCCCGGGCAGGCAGCACAGGATCAAGAACACGACGGTCGCGGCGCCGCGCAAGGCGGTGCGCAACACGCGGTCGGCGGCAGTTTGTCCGGTTTCCAGATACGGGAATCGGCTCACTATGGTACCCCCTGCGGGTGTGCCCCCGGCGCACCCTGTGGCAGGCGCGGCCAGGAAGTGCGATTGTACCGCAACCGCCGCCCGCTTTCCAAAGACGACACAGAGGAATCGCACTCAATCCGCCGGCAGCAACCGTTGCGCAGCATCCGCGGTGTGGGACCGGAAGCGTGTGGAACCCGCGCCCTCGCTGGGGGCGTCAGTACTCCAGCCGGTACAACACCGTATCCGGGGCGGCGAGCCGCGTGGTGAACGTGTCGGTGTTCTCAGCCACGACCTGCCCGCTGAACAGCTCGGTAACGCGGACGCATTTCCGGGGCAGCCGGAAGGTCCGCTCGCCGCCGTCCCGGGTGTGCGCGGCCAGGAACCGCCCGTTGGCATAGAGCGGCTCCAGCGCGTCCGAATACACATGCACGCCCGCCTGTTGCGCGAGATCATGCAACGCATCGCCCGGCAGATTCGGCGCTGGCGCAAACACCGAAGTCCATCCGTCCATCGGCTTCGAAGCCAGGTTGCCGGTCTGCCCAAACACGTGGCCCGTCAACGCCTCCACGTTGGCGGGGTCGTACGTGTTGTCGCGGATGATGCCCGGGGCATACACCCAGACCACGGTCCTGCCGTCGCGCAGGACCTTCGCCTCGAGCACCTCGCGTTTGGCTGCGTCCACCACAAACAGATTCGGGAAGAGCAACAGCTTGTAGCGCGTCATATCCATAGTCGCGACATCGGCCATCGAGAGCACGTCGAACGGCGCGCCCATCCGGTACAGCCCCGCCCGCTGGCGCGACATGAACTCGTGAAGGAGCGGCGCCTTGCCGTCCACGTAGAGCATGCTTTCCGCGTCGACAATCATGGCCGTCTGGGCGGCCGGTTCGCGCTCTTCCGGGGCATACGCCGTCCACAGCGTCTGCATCTGCCCGATGGCGCCGAGCACCGCCGGGCCCGTATACCAGTTGCCGAACATGTCGAACCACCACAGGGCCGTCCCCTCGAGCAGCGCGAGCGAGAACTCGCGGCGCAGCCCCGCGATCGTGGCCGCCTCATGGGGGAACCCGGCCTGGTGCCCCGGCACGGCTACCCCCAGCGCGACCGCCGATTTCGAGGTGTGGGTCCGGTGATCGATCTCGTGCAGGAAGCGTTTGCCGTGATGACGAAGACTCTCGAGCGCGACCATGTACCCGCTGCCGCCGCCGAGGTCCCGGTCATGGTACGAGCCCGGCGAGATGAAGAAATCCAGGTCCGGCGACGCAAACACGCGGTCAAAATCGAGATGTCCTTCATACAACAGCCGCGCGTTGGCATGTTCCAGAATGTACCCATAGAACACGCCGACGGCCGTCTCGTGGTGGAGCACCTCTTGCGCGGCGCGCGCGAAGTACAGGATGCCGTCTCCCGTGATCCAGTGCGCAAACCGCCAGTAGTCGATGGCCAGCGCATCCTGATTCGGATCGCGAAAGATGCCATGCGTGACGTGTTCCCGCACCGAAGCGGGGGGGATGTCAACCGGGTCCGGCTTGCCGCGTTCCTGCATCCACGCGCGCCAGGCCGCGCGCCGCGTCGCGCTCTCCTCGCCCCAACTGCAGTCCTGCCATTCGGTCGTTCCCCCGCACGCCAGCACATACCCCTGCACCAGACCGGGATGCGATGTCTGCATGTGTCTCAGGAACGCCTGAAGATACGCCTTCGTATCCTCGCGCCATTTCGGCGTCGCGATGGTCCGGCCCTGGTTATAGAACGTGTCCTCGAACCCCGACTGTCTGCCGTGCAGCCGCACCCACCATAAAGGCGTGTTCAGATCGATCAGGCACAGCAGTCTCGCCTTCGGGTTCGCCTCCAGGACCTGCGCGACCTGTCCGTCCAGCGACGCAAAATCGTAGTGGTCCGGGCCAATCCAGATCGGCGGCGACACACAGTACGGCACGCCCAGCGAGCAATCGGTGTTCGCCGGGAAGATGCAGACCGTATCCACGCCCAGCTGGGCGAATTCCTGGATCGGCGCCCGAGCGGGCCGGAACGAACGGTATGCAAACCACCGTTCCGGAGCGTGCGATGGGGCCGGTTCCGCTCCCTGCGGCGCGGCCAGACAAAGCGCGGTCACAATACACAGCGGCAGATGAAGCATGTCATTTCCCCCGGGAATGGGCCTCGAATCAGCTCCGACAGGATACCAAAATGCCGCTCCCGAGCGGAATGTAGGATACAGGAAAGACAATGCCCCCTTCGGACTCGGGCCGGCACGGCCGATCCGAATTCCAGGGTGCGCAAATGGGGTGTGTACCTGTTCGCGCAGTTGCGCCAGGGAGATTTGGCTCAGGAGTGTGCCGCGCTCGCCGCCAGACGCAGCACGGGCTGTCTTGCCGCCCGTTTCGTCTGAACCCACAGCGACAGCATTTCCACGACTTTGAACACCAGGGAGTAATCCACCGGTTCCGTCAGATGTACGGTGGCTCCCGCCTCCTGAAAGGCGCGGCATTCCGCGGCCCGGTCGGCTATCACCACGATCCGTGCGCCTGCGTAGCAGGTGTGGAACATCCGAACCGCCGACAGCGCCTGCTCCGTCGGCAGGCTCGTGAAATGCAGGAAAATCACGGGATACCCGGCATACGGGTCAAGCACCAGTCCGCCGGTACCGATGTCCTGGCACACAACCTCATAGCCCTCATCCCGAAACCAGACCGGCCAGTTTCTCCGTCCGCGCAGATTGTCCGTCACGACCAGCAAGCTCATGGGGCTGACCTCCCCGGACCCGCGCCGCCACGCTGCCCATGGCGCATCCGCTTCTGGCAACACGACCGTCAGATCGGTACTTCGACTCGGATTTTCCCGCAGCACACCCGTGACTATCCCACAGGGCGGGGAATCGCACAATAGGTGAATTCATCCCTGCGCGCATAGGGGATTCCCCTATAGGCCGCGCACCGGGAGCCGTTGAGCACACGGCAGCCCCGAAGCGGCGATCTAGACGCCGCGTGAAACCCCAAGAGATTGGCCACAGAGACCACCGAGTCCACTGCGTCCACCGCGTCCACCGCGTCCACCGCCCTCTGACTCAGTTCTCCACGGGTTCCAAAACCATGCCGGCAGGGTTCTCGATGGTTACGGCATAGCCGTCCGGGATTTCGAGCCGGTAACGTAAGGTATTCCCCGACTTGTCCCAGCGCAGGCGGATCATGCCGTCGAGCACCGGGAACGCTCCCTCGCACCGGTCCAGCCCGACATCATTGAAACGCAGCGTGATGGTCTTCTGGATAGGATTGAACCGGTACACGCCCAACACATCCCGGTACAGGGTGAAACAGATATGCGAGGCGAAGCCGTGGTTGCAGCTGGCCTGGTCATGCACGTTTTCCCACAGCGTGCCCGTGCGCTCGGCCATGTACATCAGGTAGCCTACCGACTCGTCCGTGATCTGCATTCCCAGACCGTGCCGCGACAGCAATTCAAACCGCAACATATTGCCGATAAACGAGTTCGCCGGATGCACCTCGGGATACGCCTTTGTCTCGCTCCGATCCGGCCCGAATTCCCGGTGCAGCTTCTCCCACAGCGCACCGTGGGTTTCCGGCGTCGCCACATCAAAGAAGAACGCGAAATACTGGCACACTTCCGTCCGGTTCCGCGTCACCTTGCGCTGGCCCTCCTCGTAGACCGCATTGTCAACGAAGAACTCGCCGTCAAATGACTGTTCCCGGATCACCTCGCGGATCCGCTCGGCTTTCTCGAGCAGGTCCGGCATGCCGTACAGGCGTCCGGCCGCCGCAAGCGTGCCCGCATAGAGCATGTTGGTCGGGTAATTGACGTCCTGCACGAAGTTGTTGGCCGCGGACCACTCCACAAACACCCACCGCTCGAGTTTCTCCAGCAGGCCGTCGTCATTTTCGAATTTCCGGAAATAATCAAACAGCGCGAGCACCTTGGGTTTCAGCGCGTCCACCATGGCCCGGTCGTTGCTGCGCGCCGCGTATTCTTCCAGCTCCACGACAAACCACATGGCCCAGTTCGGAATGAAATTGCCGTTATAGTGGTCCGAGGGGTAGCACATCGGCAACATGCCTTCCGGGAGATGCGCAAAACGCTCCGGCAGCAGGAAGTTCTCGTAGAAGTTGCGTTCGAGACGCGTGTCGCCACTCAAAACCAGCGCCGTCCGCGCCGTGAAAAAGCTGTCGCACAACCATCCCGCGCGTTCGCGCGACGGACAATCCATGAACACGTCCGTGCCGTTCTGCACAAACGTCTCGCGTCCGGCCTCGAACAGCGTCGCCAGACGCGGGTCGCTCGACGCAAAGGTGGCCTCGTACGCGTCGGGATACACATACTCGCGCAGGTAGGCATGTTCGATGGTGCACGCCCCGCCCACGGCCATCACCTTCACGTAGCGCATCGTGTACGGCTCGAACGACTCGACCTGGTACGTGCCCGGCGCCAGGTAATACGGTACGAACTGCGCGCAGCCCATGCGCGCCCAGTGCACATCGTTCCGGGTCAGGATCTCGTCAAACGCCAGGTACACCGTGACCGGCGACGAGCACGTGATCGTGGCGCCCAGGAAGCCGCTCAGGTTCGTGCCGAGATCCAGGATGCGGAACGTGTTCTCCGGCAGCTCCACCGGGCTCCCGGAATCAAGCGGGGTGTCGACAGTCTCGGCGTTCACGGTGGCGAGTTTCTGGATCTCCTGCGAAGGATGCACTTCGAGCACGCCGGTCGGGTAGCCTTTGTATTCAGGATCAATCCGGCCCGCATGGCCCGGCCAGGGTTTCTCAGGCTCCTGCCCCGGAACCAGCTCCCCCTGCACCGTTACGCGCAGCGCGGGGCGCACCTTGAACGCCGGGCAGGGGATATGCCGCGCGATCAGCGCTTTCTCCGCTGTGACACCCAGGCTGCACGGTGTGAGGGCCGCGCCCGGATCGGTGCGCCACGCGTAACTCGCCGGCGCGAGGCGGTACGCTTCAATAAACGGCCGCTGGTAGCTGAAGCGTTCCACCTTTTGAATGCGCTGCTCGAGGATGGCGGCTTCAAAGGGCGAGCCGGTGCCCGTCGCCGCGATAACGGCGTCGCCGTTCACGATCTCCGCCTGGAGAAACGCCGGCTGATCGATGATGTAATAGCTGTTGACGTTGTAGCCCGCGGCTTCAATGGCCACGACGTTCGTGCCCGGGCGAAGAAGCGCCGCGGCGTCGTATTCGTCGATGCGGAAGAACCCGTGCGCCGCGCGCGCCGGACCGTGGCACAGGAACTGGCCGTTAACAAATACCCGGTAATTGGATGCGCCGGTGAGGCGGACGGTGACCGGTCCGTCTCCCGGATGCTCAAACACCGCGCGAAAACCCACGAAGAGGTTCATCTCGGTCTCGCGGCCCTCGGGCCAGACCGGTCTGGCCGCGGCAAATCCCGGCTGCCCGGCCGCGTTGAGGATCAGACATAACGAACAAAGCGCTGCACTCATTGGTCATTCTCCATGGTTTTCGCTGGCCCCCGCGCCACAACATGGCCCGGAGCTTCTCAAGGGCATGAGGGACATTCGCCGCGGCCTCCCGCACCCTCCGAAACCGCAGGGCGGCAGATGCCGTGTCTCCACGCGTCAACACGACCGGAAGAAAAAGCCATCACACCGTCGAAGCGTTCCCCGAAGCCCTTGCAATGACTATACCGCCTTCGCCCGGCGGAGGCAATCTCGCGTTGGTTGCGATCCGGCCGCCCTTTCTGAAATCATACATCCGCGCAGACAGGCACGGTTGCGCGGTGAAGTACCTTGAACCTCGGGAAGCGAACATGCGCCGCTCTTCTCATCAGCAAATGACAGGGAAATTCTCTGAAGCCAAGTGCGAGGCGTGCGCCGACCATTTTTCGTGCTCGTGGCGTCTCTTCTACGAACGCAAGCCCTGTCCCGTCATCCCCTGGAATGTGTGGATCGCCACCGGGCTCCTGGCTGCCGACGCCGTATTCAGCGTATTCCGTCTCTTTGGCGCCCAGTCCCTCCTGGAAGGCGCCATCACAACCGTCCTCAGCATAGCGTGCATCGTCGGGCTGGCCAGCCGGGCGAAATGGGCTTACGGTCTCGCGCTCCTTTTCGCCGCCGCCGGCCTGGTGCTCGGGCTGGCGGGGCATCTCAGTCCCGCCGCCATCGTCATCAACGGCATGATTGTGTTGCTGCTCGCGCCGGCCTTCCGCGTCTATTTCCCTAAACGCAGCGAACCGGCTCAGGATTTTCTCGACCGCATGCCGCCGTCGTCCGATGTCCCGCCGCCCATGGAGTAATACGCGCAGCGCCGCCGCAACGGACACTGCACGCACTCCGGGTTCCGTGCATGGCAGACCTGCCGTCCATGCCGAATCAGGTTCACATGCAGCGAAAAACACCGCCCGTTCCCGATGAACCGGGGCATATGCACGTGCGCGCGCTCCGCGCTCATGCCGGGCGCGAGCACCCCCAGGCGCGTCAAGATGCGATGCACGTGCGTGTCGATCGGAAACACGTCGCGACCCAGATCGAACAGCAGCACGCAGCGGACCGTCTTGTAGCCCACGCCGTCGAACCCCAGCAGGTAGGCTTCCGCTTCCGCATTCGTCATGTTCCGGACGCAATCCAGCGACAGCGCGCCCGTCTCCGCGATACTCGCCAGGATGCGCTGGATGCGTGCGCTCTTGATCCGCGCGAGCCCGCCGGGTTTCAACACCCGCTCGAGCTGCTTGCGCGGCGCCCGAATCACCGCATCCCACGTTGGGAAAGCCGAAACCAGGGCGTCGTACGCGCGGCCGCTGTTGGTATCGCTCGTGTTTTGCGACAGAATCGTCGCGATCAGGCCGTCCAGCGGGTCGCCCGGCGGCCAGGGTTCGGGCTCCCCGTACGCCTTGACCAGCGTCCGGTCTATCCAGGCCACCCACTGCCGCAGCCGCGCATTTTCCGTGTCAGTCATCACTGTTCTCCCTGCACAGATTAGGCCCGATCGAGACCCAAATGGCAAGATTCCCGCCCGGATTCCCCTGCTCCGCATACGATCCGGCTGATTCTGTTTTGTCCGCCGCCCGTTTCTCCGTATAATGGCCCCGGGGCCCCCCGAGAGAGTGGGGCGCTGCACCATCGCGGCGAAGCCTGGGAGGAGGACGTTTCATGTCACAGCAAGGACCCGTCGTGCAACCCCAGCAGAAAAGCGGAATGCCCGGATGGCTCATGGGATGCGGCATCGGCTGCGGACTGGTCGCGCTCGCGGCTGTTGTGGGCATTGTTGTGGTCGGCGGTCTCGGCTATTTCGTGGTCAAGAAAGGCATGGATGAGGGCAAGGACGAATTCATCGCGCAGCTGAACGCGGAATACGAGAAGCAGATCCAGAATAACGCGATCGCGGAGGAACACCGGCCCCTGTTCGATGAATTGCACGCGCTCGGCACCGACGCCGCCACTTCGTTTCCGGCCGTCCTGATGTGCCTCGTTGCGATTCAGTCGACCCTCGAAGACGGCCAGGTCAGCGAAGAAGACGTGAAACTCGCCACGGAAGTGCGCGATTTCGTCAAGAACAACCCCCAGGCCGGCTTCATCAGCATGGGCACCTTTTTGACGGAACATCCGGAGTTCCAGAAGATGTTCGACGAAGCTCAACAGGAATTCGACGTGCCTGTGGACCCCGGCACGGTCGAGGATACAATGGAACCCGGTGAAGACCTTGAGCCCCTTCCGGGGGCGCTTGGGGAAACCATGCCGGAGGAGCCGGCCGCCGCGGCGCCGTGAGGGTGTTCCCGCGACGGAGAAGGCCCGCGGCCTTTATCTCTTAGAGGAGTCAAGACATGGCAGCAGCAGTCGACAAGTTGGCAATTGACGGCGGTACGCCCGTGGCCAGTGAAGCGTTTCCCGTGGGATTCCTGGGTTCGGCGGAAATCGGCGAGCCCGAAATCGAAGCCGTCACCTCCGTCCTTCGCAGCAAAACCGTGTTCCGCTTCCTTGACCCCGGGAATTCGTGGTGCACGCGCCTCGAAACCAGGTTCAAAAACCTCACCGGCCGGGAACACGCCCTCGCCGTTGGCGGCGGCACCGCCGCACTCGTCTGCGGGTTCGCCGGCGTCGGCATCGGCGACGGCGACGAAGTCATTATCCCCGGATATACCTACATCGCCACCGCCGCCGCGATCCTGGTATGCGGGGCCGTACCCGTGATCTGCGAGGTCGACGAAACGCTCACCATGGACCCCGCGGACGTCGAAAAGAAGATCACGCCCCGCACGAAGGCCATTGTTCCCGTGCACATGCGGGGCCTGCCCTGCGACATGGACCGCCTCGTCCCCCTGGCCCGCAAACACAACCTGCTCGTCGTCGAGGATGTTGCCCAGGCCTGCGGCGGCTCGTACAAAGGACGGCCCCTCGGCTCGTTCGGCGAGGCGGGCTGTTTCAGTCTGCAGCAATACAAGGTCATTACCGCCGGCGAAGGCGGCATCGTGGTGACCGACAATGCCGAGGTCTTCCAGCGCGCGGCCTTGCGCCACGATTCCGCCATGCTCTTCTGGCAGCCCGGGGAAACCACGGTCAGGGCGTTTCCCGGCACCAACTTCCGCATGAACGAACTCGAAGGCGCCCTGGGATGCGTCCAGTTTGACCGTCTCGAGAGCATTCTCGCGCGCACCCGAAAGGTCAAACGGGGCATCGTCGACGGCCTGCAGGGCGTCGATGGAGTGCGCCTCGCCCCGGTCAATTGCCCGGACGGCGACCTCGGCATCGCCGCCATACTCCTGTGCGAAACCGGCGAACGCGCAAAACGCTTTGCCGCCGCCTTGAACGCTGAAGGCATTCCCGCCAGCAGCATCTACGACAAAACGGTCCCCGATCGGCACATCTATTGCCATTGGGAGTACGTGATGGAGATGACGTCCAGCGACGCACACGGCCGTCCCTGGACATCGCCGCTCCACGATCAGAACCGCCGGTACAGTCCCGACATGTGCCCGCAGACGCTCGACGTGCTCGGCCGTTCCATCCACATCGACATCACCCAGCGTTACGAACAGAAACATGTCGATTGGATCGTGCAGGCCGTCAGGAAAGTCGCTGCCGCGCTCGCGTAGGGCGGCGAAAACCTGCCTCGAAAACCTGCGCGCTATCGTCCAGCCATGTGCCAGACAATGCACGGGGCGCTGTTCCGGCGGCGGACGCGCCATGCGTCTTCCGACCGGCTCCGAAGGCGTCGAAGTTGAGTCGCCGGGAGGTTAGCCCGGAGATCAGCGGCGTGCCCACATTGAGTCCCGTCAGGGACGAAAGAGATTAGCCTCCCGTACGAATGGAGTCCCGTCAGGGACGAAAGACAACAGGATGAACGTCGCGTTCGCATTGAGTCCCGTAGGGACGAAAGAAAATAGCCCACCACTTCAGTGGTGGGAACCCCCGCATCCCTCCAACCACGAGTCCCGTAGGGACGGCAGACAATAGCACCACCAGATTTCAAAACCCTTGTCGGGGCCGTGTCCCCCGCTGGCGGGGGTGGTTCGGCGCAAGCCGAACCGGGGGTGGATTCCAATCCCGCAATCTTGTGCGAGGGATGCAGGACCAAATCCGAACGGGGACACGTAGTCGCGCCGGGGCGGCGCTTGGAACATGTCCCCGTTCTGCTCCGGCGCTTTAAAACTCTGACCTCTGTGGCTGTTCTCTTGTCAATGAAAATCGCCGAGCTCCGGCCCGGCACAGGGTTGCATCCGGATCGGGTGTGGGACCGGCGCTCTCGCCGGCCATTCCGGTTTCCATCGTCTGCGCGCGCCGAGCGGCTCCCGGTGCGCTGCCTGCGCCTGTCACCCCGTGGCATGCGCTCCGGGCACATCCAGCCCCAGGGTCCGGGCGAGCGAGGGGAGCGTCTGCCCGGCGGGACCTTTCAGGAAGACGTCCGTGATGGTCTCGGTAAAACTCGTGCGCTCGATGTTGGCCTCGATAATATGCGCGCCGTTGCGTTTCGCCAGGTAGGGAAGATCCGCGGCGGGGTAGACCTGGGCGGACGTGCCGACGATCAGGACGGCGTCGCACGCGTCGCCCCATTCCGCGGATGCGCGCAGCGCCTCCTGCGGGATCAGTTCGCCAAACATGACGATGTCGGGCTTCATGAGCCCGTTGCACACATGACAGCGCGGGGGAGAGTCGCTCATGGCCTGCATGTCCATCGGACGCACCGCGCTGCAGTCCAGGCAGAACAGTTTCCGCGCGCTGCCGTGATACTCGATCACCGTTTTGCTGCCGGCCGCCTGATGCAGGGCGTCGATGTTCTGCGTCACGACCGCTTTCAGGTAGCCGTGCCGTTCCAGGGCCGCCAAAGCGAAATGTGCGGGATTGGGTCCGCACTCCGCGAAGTCAATGGCGAGCTGCTTCCAGAACCGCCACACTTTGGCCGGATTCGCGAGGTATGCATCGATGGTCGCGTAGTGTTCGGGAGGATACTTCGACCAGATCCCCGTCGGACTCCGGAAATCCGGGATGCCGCTCTCGACGGAAATCCCCGCGCCTGTCACCGCAATGGTGCAGCTGGATTCCCGCAAGAGGGCCGCGGCTTTTTCGTACGGCACGTCCATGGCAGCCTCGTATGACGCTTCAAAAGCAGGTCAGGATCCCGGCGCGATGCGTTCCAGACCGCCCATATACCTGCGCAGCGCCTCCGGCACAAGCACCGAACCGTCCGCCTGCTGATAGTTCTCGATAACCGCGATGAGGGTCCGGCCGACCGCGAGCCCCGAACCGTTCAAGGTGTGGACGAATTCCGGCTTCTTGTCGCGGCGGAACCGGATATTCGCCCGCCGGGCCTGGAAATCCGTGCAGTTCGAACACGAACTGATCTCGCGGTAGCAATTCTGGCCCGGCAGCCAGACCTCGATGTCGTAGGTCTTGGCCGAGCAAAACCCCATGTCGCCCGTGGACAGCGTCACCACCTGGTACGCAAGCCCCAGCCTCTGCAGAATCGATTCCGCGTGCCCGGTCAGCCGCTCCAGCTCGTCCCACGAAGTCTCCGGCGCCGTGAACTTGTACAGCTCGACCTTGTCGAACTGATGCTGGCGCAGCATTCCCCGCGTGTCCTTGCCGTACGACCCCGCCTCGCTCCGGAAACACGGCGTATACGCGACGCAATTGACCGGCAGCGCCGCCTCGTCAAGAATCTCGTCGCGGTACATGTTGGTCAACGGCACTTCCGCGGTCGGCACCAGCCACAGATCGCGTCCCACGACCGTGAACGCCTCCTCCGCGAACTTCGGCAGCTGGCCCGAAGCTTCCATGGTCGCGCCGGACACCAGAAACGGCGGCAGATACTCCGTGTACCCATGTTCGCGGGTGTGGACGTCCAGCATGAAGTTGATCAGGGCGCGTTCGAGCTGCGAGCCCGCTCCGCGCAACAACGAAAACCGCGCGCCGGAGATCTTCCCCGCCCGTTCGAGGTCGAGAATGTTCAGGCCCGCTCCCAGCTCGACATGGTCTTTCGGCTCGAAATCAAATTTGACCGGCTCGCCCCACTGGCGTTCCACCCGGTTCGCGGACGCGTCCGGGCCAACGGGCACGCTCTCGTGAGGCACGTTGGGGATCACCAGCAGGGTCTTGCGCATCGCCTCGTCGGCCTCGCGGGCCTTGTCTTGAAGCGCCTTCGACTTCTGGCTCACGTCGCGCATGGCGGCTATGGCGTCCGACGCGTCTTCCTTCGCCTTCTTCTTCCTGGCGATCTCCTCGGAGGCCCGGTTCAATTCGGCGCGCAGCGTCTCCGCCTCATGAATCAGTTCCCGGCGCGCGGCATCCGCCGCGATGATCGCGTCCAGGTCGATCCCCGCGTTGCGGTTGGCCAGGGCCGCCCGCAACAGTTCTTTGCTCTCGCGCACGAATTTGATGTCAAGCATATCGGAATCCTTTGTTCCTTTTTTGTACATCGTCTGGCCGGGGCCCCGCCCACACGCGGGCAGACCGCTCGCTACCGGATACTGCGGATCAGGCCGAGCAGCCGGTCCAGCTCGTCGAGATTGAAATACTCGATCTCGATCTTGCCCCGGGTCTTGTCGCTGGTCCTCAGGGCCACCTTTGTGCCGAGTTTGCGGCGCAGTTCGTCTTCAATGGCCGTGATGTTCGGGTCCTTGGAGACGGCGGGCTTCGGCGATGCGCCTTCCCGGGACGCCATCTTTTCGACCTGGCGCACCGACAGCCCCTGACTTACGATCTTCCGGCACGCGGCCATCTGTGCCTGCGGCGACTCGAGGGCCAGCAGCGCCCGGGCATGGCCCATGGCGATGCTTCCGTCGGCCACCCGGGACTGCACCACCTCGGGCAGATTCAACAGGCGCAGCGTGTTCGTGACCGTCGCCCGCTTTTTGCCCACCTGGTCGGCCAGTTCTTCCTGAGTCCATTCGAATTCATCAATCAGCTGCCGGTATCCCCGCGCCAGTTCAATCGGATTGAGGTCTTCGCGCTGGATATTCTCGATGAGGCCGAGCTTCAGCATGTCCGCGTCCGAGACCTCGCGGCATACCGCTGGAATGGTCTCGAGATCGGCCATGACCGCCGCGCGCACCCGCCGCTCGCCGCTCACCAGCTCGTAGCCGTCGCCCGCCGTGCGCACGATGACCGGCTCTTGAACCCCGTCGCGCTTGATCGATTCACTCAATTCTTCGAGCGCTTCTTCGTCGAACGTCATGCGGGGCTGTTTCGGATTCGGCTTCAGATCCCGCGGATTCAGCAGCAGCAGCCGCGGCCCCGCCGGCTCATCAGGCTGCATCGCCAGGTCGTCGGGACGGTCCGTCGCCGCATTGCTCGATATCAGGGCGCCCAGGCCCCTGCCCAGGCCTTTCTTCTTCTTAGCCACGCGATACCACCTCTCGGGCAAGGGCCAGATAGGCCCGCGCCCCCACCGATTTCAAATCATAGAAAATCACCGGTTTGCCAAAACTGGGCGCTTCGCTCAGCGTCACATTGCGCGGAATGATCGTCTGGTACACGCGCTCGCCCAGGTGGGCCCGCACGTCTTCAACCACCTGATTCGAAAGATTCGTGTGCTGGTACATCGTAAGCAACACGCCATGCAGCTTCAATCGCGGGTTGAGATTGTCCCGGATGAGTTTCACCGTCTGAAGCAGCTCGCTCAGCCCTTCCAGCGCGTAATACTCGCACTGCAGCGTGATCAGCACGCTGTCCGCGGCGCTCAGCCCGTTGACCGTAAGCAGGCTCAGCGACGGCGGGCAATCAATGAACACGTATTCATACTCGCCGCGAAGGGGCTCCAGGGCGTCGCGCAGCCGATACTCGCGCCGTTCCGCACTCACCAGCTCGACTTCCGCGCCCACCAGCTCCCGCGTCGCGGGAACCAGGTGAAGATGATCCATCAACGTATTCTGGCGAATGCCCTGCAGTGGCTCGCCGTCAACCAGGGCGTCGTACAGCGTCCCGTCGAGGGCGCTCTTGTTGATCCCCAACCCGCTCGTGGCATTCCCCTGGGGGTCCAGATCAATCAGGAGCACCTTCTTACCCGCGGCGGCCAGGCAGGCCGACAGATTGATCGCCGTGGTGGTCTTACCCACCCCGCCTTTCTGGTTCGCGATGGCAATGACTCGAGCCATGCGGCCCTTCTCCAAACCCGTGTCTTGATGCACCCATACCCTCTCAGGGGCGCCGCGGCAGACCCCGCTCTGACCGGTCAAATGACGGCCGTCTGCGCTATCTTTTTGCGCCAGAGCGACTTATAGCCAACAAGGCCGCGCCGGAGCGCGCCCCCCCAAGACCGCGTATCATACGGGGGGAGGAGCCGTAAGTCAATTTGCCGCCTGTGGATTGACCGGATGAACGATATGGGCAGGATGGCCGGGTGAAGCCGGATACGGGTGGGCCAAACGGCTCGTGGGGCGCTGCCCCGTCTGAACATACGCCGTCACACACCAAACTGGCGAAGGTGATGTTCAAAATGGGCCATGTGAAGGCGCGCCCAGCCGTCAACACCCAGATCGCCAAAATAGACATGGGGAACCGGCGCAAGTTCATCGGCCTGCACCAGGTTGAGGTAGTCTTCGAGCACCGCCTGAAGCGTCTCAAGGTTTCCCCGGGGCATCTCTCCGCTTCCGGGAATCTTGAGGTTCTTCGGAATACGCAGCAGGCCCGACAACACCAGCGGGCCAACGATCCGGCGGCTGAACCAGGTGCTGCGGTTCACCGGCGCGCCGTTTCGGCCCATCGAATAGCGGAGCGTATCCGCCAGGTGGGCATACAGCTGGTCCCGCGTCAGACGCCCCCACCGCGGCCGGGTCTCAGCAGACAGGCCGCTCAGGCGCTCGATGATCTCTTCCGCGTAGTCATGGTCGAACGGACGCATCCCGGTTTCCGATCCTCGCAAAAAAACCATTCATGGTGGCCAGGCTCAATGCACGCCGGACGGCGCGGCCCCGGATTATCGCTCCGCTGTCTGCCGCGCACGCGCCTGGCGTGCGGTCGGGGCGGCGAGCTTCGTGACCAGCAGTTCCAGCGCGAGCGCCCGGTCGACATGCGTGCTGCGCAGCAGGATCTCTGTGTCCATGCAGATGCCGAAGGCATCCCGCATCTTCTCTTCGCCGATCTTCTGCGCCAGCGGGGCGACTTTTCGGGCAACAAAACTGCTCATTCGGGGCAGGCCGCGGGTCTTGGCCGCCACCGCGTACGCACTCTTTAACAGCCAGTTTAACGAGCCCAGTATCTGAAACTCGTTCACGCCCATGTCGAGCAGCTCCCGCAACGTGCGCAGCGCGGTACCCACGTCCGAGTCCGCGATCGCGTCGGTCAGCGTCCAGACCCGTTCTTCCGCCACATCGGCACAGGCGGTCTCGACGTCTTCCACCTCGATGCTGTCCTTGGCGCCGACATAATCACACACGAGATGGATGGCGTTCTGAACGTCTCCCAGACGCGAGCCCGTGCGTTCGGCCAGGCTCTTGACCGCCGCGGAATGGATCTCTTTCCCCCGGGCCCTGACCTCCGCATGGATCCACAGGGCCACCTCCGCATCGCGCAACTGGGGACACGGCACCACGCCGCCCGCGGCGTCGCACGCTCTGTAGAACCTCGACCGCCGGTCCATCGTGTCCGCCACAAACAAAAGCAGCGTCGACGCGCACGGATTCCCCAGATAGGTCAGCAGGGGACCGCAGGCCGATTCGGCAAGATACCGTTCCGCCCGGCGCACCACGACAATGCGCCGTTCCGAAAGAAAGGGCAGCGTCTCCGCTACGGACACAACCTCCGCCGGATCCGCCTCATCCGCGAAATACGCGTTGTAGGCCATGTCCCGCATGCTGGGGTCGACATACAGCGCCACGATGCGCTCAATGGCGCGTTCCGCAAGCAACGGTTCATAGGAAGCTTCCCGCGCCCGCGGCGCCTTGTGCGGGCAGAACAGCGTCACCGGGCCCGGAGGGGCGCTTTCAATGCTTCGCGCGAACTCCTGAATGTCCACGGTTCACCACGGCTCGATGGTGCGCAGGAAAATGTCCGAAGCCAACTGTTCCAGGGCTTCCGCCACACCGCGGTTCTCCTCTTCCGAAGGGAACGAACGGACGGTCGGAAGGAAAAACTCCGCGTTCCCCCGCAGGCGGTCCGAGGACTGCCCCGCCGCGCGCGTGTAAAACGTCGTTTCCCCCACCAGCTGGTCATCTTCCCACAGTACTTTGCCGGTCCTGGCATCGGTCAGGCGGGCGCCGGCCGTCACAAAACAAAGAAACTGAGTTACTTCGTCGTCGCTGTCGTACGTCAGCCCTTTCCGGTCGTAATCCAGGATGACCCCCTCCAGAATCAGGTCGGCCTTGTCCAGCGGCGTGACTTCCAGGCGGGAATCGGCCATGAACTTCCGAATCACCGCGTTCGTGAGCGGGGCCTGCAGGTCGTATTCCCTGCTGAGATTCTTGAACGCGGGCACGGCGATCGTCTGATATTGCGCGTCAAGCGTGCTGTGGGTCGAATACCCGCAGCCTGCCGCGCACGCCGCCATCATGACGCACCCCGCTATCGCCCATCGGCCGTTCATGGCTGCGCTGTCTGTTCCTGTTGCACGGACTGCTCGAGCCACAGCTTGGCATCCGTCGCCGCCGCGGTGTCGGGGAACTGTTCGACCACGACTTCGTAGTACATCCGGGCCGCGGTAAACCGGCGCCGCTTCTCGTAAAAGCGGGCCGTGTCCAGGCGTTGTCGCGCGATCTTCTCGCGCATCTCGCCGCGCTTGGCATCCAGCCCCTCGCCCCGTTCATCCTCGGGAAAACGCGCCTTGAATTCGTCAATCGCGTCAATCGCCAGCTTGCTCCGCGTCTGATCGTAGTCCGGAGGCAGCGAGGCCTCGTAGTAACACATCGCCAGGCCGTGGCTGGCGTCGTCGACCCATTCGGAACCGGAGTAGTCTTCCAGCACGCGCTGGTACTCGTAGGCCGCCTCCACGTATTCATCGCGCGTGAAATGGCACAGGCCGACCTTATACTGGGCTTCCGCGGCCGCTTCCTGGAAGGGCTGGTTATCGATCACCATCGAGTACACGTCGATCGCCTTTTTGAACGGGCGCCCGCGAAACAGCGTCCACCGCTTGTTCAGGCGTTTCTCGCCCAGCGCGTAGAACCGGTCGCCAATCTCATACTGTTTCGCGATGACCGTGTCGTACAGGTCCGTGTCTGGATAATTGGTGATCACCTGCTGGAACTCGTTGGCCGCTTCCGTGTAATCGCCCCGCCGGAGGTTGATTTCCCCGCGGAGGAACTGATTATCGTCGGCCCATTCCGAATCCAGATAGTACTTGTCGAATTTGTTGGTCTCGCGCATCGCCCGTTTGTATTCGCCTTGTTCCATCAGCGAACGGGCCGCCTCCACCTGGAGCTCCGCCGTCGGTTGCGGAAGGTTCTTCTCGTTGATCCACCGTCCGGTAGCCGGATTCCATACCCACGCGTCCGCGGCCGTCCCCAACATGAGAAGCCCCATGGCCAGAAGCACACCGCATTTCCGGACTGATACCTCGCTCACCTTATGTCCTCCGAAGCCGTTCGAGCGTTTCGAGACGGAACCTGCTGACCCAGCCACCCACGGCCGGCGCGCCCCCTGGCACGCCGCCCCATTCCCATCATACCTGTTTGCTGGAAATACTACCAATCGCCCCGGCCGAACTCAACAAGTCTTCCGGCCCCAGGCGCCGCCCCGGCCCGTGCACGGGCCCGTGCGTCCCGCGCTGCCTTGTCTCGCTCCGGGCCGCATGCTATAGTGGCCCTGCGGCCGGAGCATGCGCGGCGGCGACTTCGCGCGGGCCAGCGGCACACTCGTGCGCGCCTCTTCCGGCCCCTTCACAGAAACCCGGATACACCAGGAACCGCGTCGTTGCCCCGCGCGGGAGAGCATGGGAAGCGCCATTGACCGACCAGCCTCGACACGTCAACGACCCGCTCCGCGATGCGTACGAAATCCAGAAGGATGCCGCGAGCCTCGGGTTCGACTGGCCGGATATCGCCCCCGTTTTTGACAAAATCCTCGAGGAACTCGACGAGATTCGCGACGCCTTGTGCGACGGCGCGCCCAACGACGCACGCCGCGAACTCGGCGACCTGCTATTCGCTGTTGTGAACCTCTCCCGGTTCCTGAACGCCGACGCGGCCCGCGAACTGGACGCCACCAATCGCCGCTTTCTCGCGCGGTTCGGAAAAGTGAAAGACGAGCTCGAACGCGCCGGCCGGAGAATTCAGGACTGCTCGCTCGAAGAAATGGATCAAGTGTGGCAACGGGTTAAGGCGGCCGAACGCAGCGCAGAATATGACGCTTGACTTTTGATGCGATTTGTTGCAAACTCGCAGACTCACGCGATCGCATTTCGGCCTTTATTTACGGGGCTGTGGAGCGATTGTGGAAAACTTGTGGATAACCTTGGGATGCAGACGGGGCGCCGTCGCGGCGGCCGCCGCGGCACGGCCTCGTGAGTCTGATAAACACGGTATTTCGTCGTTAGAATTGCAGTTCCTGTACTCCGAATTTGGGGCGAGTTGAAGCGCGCGGAAGGGGCACGTGGGGAACGTCGGCATACGCCGCACGATGCCGTGGCTCCATCACCGTCGTGTGCGCGACTGCATCCCACCGCGGGTGGATGAGGGGGTAGAGGGAATGGCCGTTTGCGATGCAGGAGGGATAATGGCGCCACAGGAATCCAATCCCTGGGCTCTCGCCCAGGAACGACTCAAGAAAATCCTCGATGAACACAGCTACAAAAACTGGTTTTCACAAACCCAGTTCGAATCCTGCGAAGCGGGCCGCCTGGTCGTCGGCGTGCCAAGCCAGTTCTTTGCCGACTGGCTCAAGGGCCACTACATGGACGCCATCAGCGACACCCTGCGGACGCTGATGCCCGATTTCGCCGAGGTGCGCTTCGTCGCTTCGTCGGACTCCTCGCGGGAAACCGTGGAAAAAGTCGCCCCGCCCCCCAGGGCGGACGTGTTTGCGCGCGAAGAACCGCGCCCCGCGCCCGCACGATCCGCGTCGCGCGCGGGCGTGTTCGATCCGCGCTACACGTTTGAACGCTTCGTCGTCGGCGCGGACAACCGCTTCGCGCACGCCGCCGCGAAGGCCGTGGCCGAGCGGCCCGCGCGCGCCTACAATCCCCTGTTTCTCTACGGCGGAACCGGACTGGGCAAAACGCACCTCATGCAGGCCATCGGTCACGAATTGCTCAAACGCGATCCGCAAACCACCGTTACCTTCATTTCCTCCGAGGATTTCACCAACCAGCTCATCGAAAGCATCGCCAAGAAATCTACCGTGCGGTTCCGGGCAAAATACCGCAAAACCGACGTCCTGCTGATCGACGATATCCACTTCATCGCGGGCAAGGAAGCCACCCAGGAAGAATTCTTCCATACGTTTAATGCACTCTTCGACATGCGCAAGCAGCTCGTGATCTCGAGCGACCGGCCGCCCAAGGAAATCCCCGGGCTCGAGGAACGGCTCATCTCGCGCTTTGAATGGGGACTGGTCACGGACATTCAGCCGCCCGACCTCGAAACGCGGGTGGCCATTCTCCAAAACAAGGCCGCCGAGGAAAAGCACCCGGTCCCGCCCGAATTGCTCCGCTATATCGCCACGTGCGTCACCTCCAACATCCGCGAACTCGAAGGCGCGCTCATCACCGTGCTGGCCTACAGCCGCCTCACCGAACAGCCCATTACGATGCCCATGGTCGAGGAAGTCCTCCGCGACCTGATCGGGCGCGACAAGATCCAGCCCATTACGGTCGAGGCCGTCCAGCGCGCCGTCGCCGAATACTTCGATGTCCGTATCGCGGACCTGCGCGGCCGGAGCCGCCAGCGGAAGGTGGCCTATCCCCGCCAGATCGCCATGTTCATGTGCAAAGAACTCATTCCCAGCCTTTCCCTCAACGAAGTCGGCGAGGACTTCGGCGGCAAAGACCACACCACGGTCCTGTATGCCTGCCAGAAACTCACGGCAGAGAAAAAAAGCAACAAAGAGACGCGCGATTTGCTGCAGCGTCTGGAAAAACGCGTCCGGAACATGACCTCCTGACCGTTTCACCAGCATTCCGCCCGTTAGACCGCCTGCCATCCACCGGCAGGCGGTTGTGGTTTCCCGGCGCCGCTTCCGCGGACTTGCAGGGCGCATTTCCTTCGCGGCCGCGCTCGAATATACTCCTGGTCTGAACAGCGCCACCGTGAAGAGGGGTGAACATGTCCGTTCCGAGCGCACAGACCGGCCTCATGCCCATTGACGCCATCCCCGATTGGGAACGGCGTATCGCGCGGCAGGACGCCTGCTGGGAGCGGGAAATCCTCGACCGGCCCGTATGCGCCATCACCGTGCCCCGCGAACCGCCCGTACGCGCCGTCCCGGCCGCGCGTCCGTATGCCTCCCTGCGCGACTACTGGCTCGATACGGACCGCGTGGTCGAAACGACCGTGGCTGCCGTGCGCAACACGGAGTATCTGGGCGATGCGCTCCCGTTTGCGTGGCCCAATCTGGGCCCGGAGGTCTTCAGCGCGTTTTTTGGCTGCGAGATGGAGTTCGGCGAGACCACCACCTGGGCCATCCCCTGCATTCACGACTGGGCCGAAGCCGGCGCATGCCGCTTCTCGAAAGAAAACCCGTATTGGCGGAAACTCGAGGAAATGACCGAGGCCCTCCTCGATGCCGGCGAGGGACTCTTCTACACGGGTATTTCCGACCTGCATCCCGGCGGCGACGCCCTCGCCGCGTTTCGCGACCCGCAGCAGCTCAATCTGGACCTCCTGCTCCATCCCGGCGAGGTCCGGCAACTGCTCGGTTACGTCAACCGCGTCTATGCCGAGCTGCTGGAGTTCTATTTCGCGAAGCTCGCGGCCCGCCGTCAGCCCGTCACCACCTGGCCCGGCATCGTCTCTTCAAAACGCTGGATGGTCCCTTCCAACGATTTCTCGTGCATGATCTCCAAAGCGATGTTCGACAAGTTCTTTCTGCCGGGTATCCGTGAGGAATGCCGCCTGCTCGAGGCCTCGGTATACCATCTCGACGGGCCGGCCGCGCTCCGCCACCTTGACAGCCTCCTCGAGATCCCTGAACTCTCCATGATTCAATGGGTTTACGGTGCGGGCCAGGGACGCGCCAGCGACTGGCTCCCCGTGTACCGGCGGTGCCAGGCCGCCCAGAAAGGCATCCAGCTGTTTCTGGACGCCGACGAGCTCCCGGTCATCATGGAAAACCTCCGCCCCGAAGGCGTCTGGATGGCCGTAACCGTGCCCGATCACGATGCCGCCCGGGCGGTCCTCCGGACCGTCGAAACGTGGCGGTCATCGGGCGTTTCCCGCTAGGGCCTGCCGGCGGGCGCAAGCGCCTGCGCGTGGGCTCGCATCCACGCCTGCAGAGACTCCTTGTTCGCGCGCGCGTCGATGTAATCGCCTTCCCAGAACAGGATCTGCCGCACGCCCAGCTGCTGCGCCAGGGCGAAGTTCTGCGTAAAATCCTCCGCGGTATCGGGGACCCACTCATACATCCACACGTCCACCCTTCCCGCGGTCTCTTCCATAAGGGCCCGGTATGCCGCTTCCGTCGAGCCGCCCTCCAGGTAGTATCCCGCCGGCGCCGCCGCATCTATCAGGCCTTCCCGGGCCCAGGTCTCCACATCAAGCAGCATTCCCCGCAGATTCCCGTCGATTTTGTCCTGCATGCCGCGGTAGCCCCACGGCTGCATCACGAGGACCGCAATCGGGATACCGGGGCGCTTCGCGGTTGCGAGCGTGCGGACCCCGCGCATGAATTCAGTGTGGGGGAGGGCCCGGAAACGCACCCAGCGTTCGTCGCTGTTCGGGATATCGTGCGGGTCGAGGCCATACCGCGTCTTAAACCCCTCGACCAGGGGCGTTTCATACCCGCGGTCCGCCACGCCCTCCGCGTCATTCTGCGGGTTGTCGCGCACGTCGCCCGTGCGGATCCAGTCAAGGAAAATGCCGTCTACGGCATAATTCGTGAGGATTTCTTCCACAATGGCCAGCTTGTACGCCATGACTTCCGGATAGGCGAAGCTCTGCTGACTGTGGTACACCGTGCCGTCCCGTTTACGCCACCGCGTTTCCGGGTGCTCCTGGTTGAAGCGGCTCTGAATTCCCCAGGCGTGGTCGTCTTCGTTGATCGAAATCCAGGCATGGATTTCGAGGCCGATCTCGTGTCCGTAGCGTATGGCTTCGGCCAGCGAGTCGAACGCGGCGTAGTTGTACCGTTCCAGCTTCGCCAGCAACGCCGCGCGGTCGGCCTCGCTCATCCCGCCCGTGTATTTTTCCACCAGTGCTTTGTCTTCCGGTGCAGCGGGGCGCCAGAAATTGTCCTCGTCCCATTTGCCCTGAGGCTCCATCAGGGCGCTTCTGTACAGGGCGCGGCCCCCGTCCAGCGCCCGCCAGTAGACACGGTTCCAGCCCGAGGCCTTGCACATATCGAGCATGTGACGGACGCCGTCCGGACCCCACGCTACCCCGTCCCGCAGCATCCAGTCGGGATGGGTCACCGGGGCGCTCAGAATGAGTTTCCGGGCCGGTTCCCCCGGCACCTCTCCTGCAGGCGCATCCGTCGCCGCAATTCCCAGAAACACGATCAAAGCCCCCGCAAAACGCAGATGCGATGCGCTCATCTCTCCCCACTTTCTGGACATCGCGCCCGGCTGACCTTCGGCCGGGACAACGCCTCCCGCTACGCCCTCACGATAGCCGCGTTCCCCCAACACGTCAAACCCGCGCCCCGATAGTGCGGATTCCGGGGCGCGGGGTGGTCTGGAAACGGCCGCGGTCCGGCCGCTTACGTTGCCCGCTTCACTACCACTTCCACCGGGTTCGACACCGAATCGTACACCGGGCTGTACCGCTGCGCCGTTGCGACAAGCTCGTCAAGTACCTCGTCCGGAGCGTCCGCCTTCACATGAAACGTCACGCGAATCTGCTGAAAACCGCGGCGGATTTTCGGATCCAGACCGAGGAATCCGTGCAGATCAATGTCGCCTTCGAGTTCCGACGACACTTCGTCGAGCTTGATGCCCTTCGCCGCGGCGTGGTACACGAGCGAGGTGGTCAGGCAGCCGGCAAGCGCGTGCAGTAGATACTCCACGGGATTGGCCCCCTGGTCCTCCCCGAGCAGCAGCGGCGGCTCGTCATTGTCGAATACGTAGGTGTTCGTCCGGTGATTTTCGTTCGCACCGTAGAATCCGTTGATCATACTTCGGTTGTGGCCGCCGTCGAGCCAGCGGTTCGATACCCGGAACCGAAAATGCGCCATGGCCGGCATCCCTTTGATCGCGTTGATGGTTTCGAACATTTGCTCCACGTTCACGCCATTCACGCCTTCCCGTTTCCGGATGGTCTTCGCATTCGTCGCTGTTGTCATGGTGATTGTCTCCTTGCCGTGAGCACTCGTGCTAATCCGCCACGTGTTGGTGTCTGCAGGCCCCTCGCCTGCTGAACGCGTTCCCGCCATGGCCGCGCCAGGTACGGGGTGGCTCTGAAGAACGTCGGAAATAGGGGAGGATGGCGATGCCGGCGGCGCACCCGTGCGCGTCATAACTGCCCGTCTCGCAGGGAGATACGGCGATGCCGCCAGCCTTGATCCACCCCGCAGGGTTCTCGCCGCTCCGCCATCAGCGTTTCCTCGCAATCCTCAGAAATGCCACGCTAAGGAAATCCCCGGGACGCCCGGTTTATGCCCGCTTCACGTTCCGGATCGCCGCCGTTCGGCCCGGATACGCGCGATTCTCGAACCTTCCGTGTAAGATGGTGTCATATTCGGCATGCGTATGACAGGTAGGGTTTTTAAGCTGCCGTGCCCCCACGGCGCACAGAGGAGAATGCCATGAGACATGCGTTTCTGATAGCCGCGATGGCGGCTCTGGCCGCCGGCGCTTTCGCCCAGGAACCGGCCATGCCGTCGGCCCAGACCGATGTCACCCAGCAGACCGACATCGCCGTCACGGCCTACAACAGCGGGATTGCCCTCGTCCGCGACGTCCGCAAACTCGACCTGCCCCAGGGCGAGGTCGAGCTGAAGTTCATGGATGTGGCCCAGCAGATTCGTCCCGAGACCGTAGGGCTTCGCTCGCTGGCACAGGCCGGCTCCGTGGTCATTCTCGAGCAGAATTACGAGTACGACCTGATCAGCCCGGAGAAATTGATGGAGAAGTACGTGGGCAAGGAGGTCAAACTCATCAATTTCAGCAACGAGATCGGGTTCTTTGAGAAGACCGCCGAACTCCTGAGCATCAATCAGGGTCCCGTGTACCGCGTCGACGGGCAGATCTTCCTGGGGCATCCCGGCAACGTCGTCGTGCCGGAACTCCCCGATAACCTCATCGCGAAACCGTCGCTGATCTGGCACCTCAACAATACCCTCGGCGCGCAGCAACTCGAGGCCACCTACATCACCAACGGCATATCGTGGAGAGCCGATTACGTCCTCACCCTCGCCAAAACCGACACCTCCCTCGACATCGCGGGCTGGGTTACCATGGACAACCAGTCCGGCGCCACCTACGAAAACGCCCGCCTCAAATTGGTCGCCGGCGACGTGAACATCGCCCCGCCTCAGGTTGCCGACAAAGGCATGCGGGAGAGGGCGCTGGCCATGTCGGCCCCGGCGCCCGAGATGGCGCGCGAGGAAACGTTCGCCGAATACCACCTGTACACGATTCCCCGGCGCACCACCATCAAACAGAACCAGTCCAAACAGGTCGCCCTGCTCAGTGGTGCCGGGGTGCAGTGCGAGAAACGCTATGAGTTCCGCGGGATGGTCGATTTCTACAGCAACCGCTTTCCCCCGATGAAAGACCAGCACGTGGACGTGTTTCTCAAGTTTCAGAATACCGAGGCGAATCATCTCGGCATCCCCGTGCCCGCGGGCATCATGCGGATCTACCAGGAAGACAGCGAGGGCATGCTCCAGTTCGCGGGCGAAGACCGCGTCGACCACACGCCTAAAGACGAAGAAATCCGCCTGCGCATGGGCAAGGCCTTCGACGTGGTCGCCGACCGCATCCAGAAGGACTTCGCACAGATTTCGGACCGTGTCTGCGAAGCCGAATTCGAAATCACCGTACGCAACCACAAGGGACAGGACGTCGTGGTGGATATCGTCGAACCCATGCCGGCGGACTGGAAGATCTTGAGCAAGTCCCACGATTTCGTGAAGAAGGACGCCCACACGGCCATCTTCAGCGTGCCCGTGCCCAAGGACGGCAAGGTCGCCGTGACCTACCGGGTCCAGGTACAGTATTAGTGCGCCGCACAGGGCCCGCGGGAGTTCCCCGGAGCCCTCACAGGCACGCTACCATTCGCTCAACGGGATCAGCGCGGGCGCCTCAATCGGCGACTCGCCGGACTGCAAAAACACCGCCAGGGTCGCCGATGACCCCGCGCCGATCTCGGATTCGAACCCGATCATCCGGGTGTTGGGGTTCCGGGCGTCGTATTCGCGGGGCGGATTCTCCGTCTCGTACAGTTGCAGACGGGCGCCTTGGGGAGACAAGACCCGGACCAACAAGGCGCGTCCATCCTGTTTGAGCAGGGCCGCAGCGTCGTCCAGCAGCGTTACCTCGGCCCGCGTGACCATGCCCCAGCGCACGGAGGCGGTCTGTTCGAGCGCGCCGGCCTCATCCTGCACCAGCACCGCGGTCCCGACGAGCTTGACCCCGCGTTTCGCGGCGGCAAGCTGCCCCTCGTACACGGGCGCCAGGTCAATGACGGTGTACGCACCACGGGCTTCGTCCGAGAACGCGGTGATGGGCGCACGCCCTTTGACCAGTTGCAGCTGGCCATCGACCACCAGCGTGTTGTGGCTGAGGTTGTTCAGCCGGAAAACCGTCCACCGCTCGCTGTCCTGCTTGCGGTTCCAGAGATCGATCCCCTTGGATTCCAGGCCGTGATAGCTGTCCGACCCGAGATCAATCGCCCAGCGCACCCCGTCCATTTCGAGCACAAACGAACCGGCGTCCATGTGGCCATGGTTCGCGCCGGGCGAGCCGCCTTTAATGCCCACATAGGTGGCGGTATCGTCCCAGGCGCTGCGCAGGATCGTCACGGGGTTGGAACCATCGCCATGCCAGTGAAGCTGGGCAGGGGCGTTCTGTTCGGTCATGGGTTGCGCCCAAATCAGCAGGAACGGCAGCATGCGGTCGCCCCGGCCGTCTGTATTCGGCTTGGTCTTCGCGAATTCCTCCAGTTCTTTCCTCTCCCGCCAGAGCAGGCTCGGTTCCTGCCGCCGCCGCGCCAGCCAGTGCATGGCCGGGGATATGCCCCCCCGCGCGCCGCAGTCCGAGAAATTGAAATACAGCCCCGTGGGCCCTGTCGCGTGAAGATAAAACTCCGGCGTCTTGAGAAATCCCGGCGCCGACGCGAGGCCGAAATCAGTCGCGAACACGGATTCGAGCGACGCAATGAGCAGGATGTTGTACGAGGTGCCGTATTCCCAATAGCTCGGCCCTTCGGGATACACCCCGTCCGGCTCGTATTCGCGCATCGCGCGCGGCACGTTCTCTATCGCGCGCGCGATAATCCGCCGCGCAAGTTCCGGCTCGTCCTCGAGCACCGCCAGCGCGCCCAGCACCGACCCGCCGTGGCAGACCTGGTTCCAGTTGTTGACGCCGCTGACCCATCCCCCCGTGACCGCCATGGACGGGTGCAGCCCTTTGTCGAGCAGGGCGGATTTCACGGCCGAACGCGTTTCCGGGGCCAAGTCGTTATACAGCCAGTCGTAACCGATGGCCAGCGCGGCCGTCATCTCGGCCACGTCGAGAAAATGGCTCGGATTCCAGTCCTCGAACGCCGCCGCGGCACGCATTTCGTCTTCGGCCCGCCGCAAATACCGTTCCTCGTGCGTCATGCGGTACGCAAACGCCAGGTACCCCACGCGCTGGAGGCAGGTACGCGACACGCCCAGCAATCGCCGGCCAACCTGCTCGCGCTTGACGGGGGGCTGGTCCAGGATCGCATCGGCGCTGCCCCGGAGGTGAGCGAACACGGCATGAAGAAGCGGGTCCAATTCAATCCGGGTGCGTATTTCCGCTGCCTCGGTCTCCGTGAAGAACAGGCGCGGGTGCGCCGGCGCACCGTTCTCGATCCGCGTCGCGAGTTCCTCATCGGCCGGGGCGGCCGAGGCCTGTGGAACCACAGTCGACAGGAGCGCCGATGCCGCCAGACTCGCCCACACAATACCGCCAATCGCACTGTTCATGGTGTTTCTCCTGCTGTGTTTGCCCCCGGCAACCGCCGCAGACGACTCCCGGCGATTGTATCGGCTGAGCAGGCGGCGGGCAACCCCAGCCGCCTCCGTCGTCAACATACCCGCCCTATGGCTGCTACGAGAGGACTTCGTGTGTGGGACCGGCACCCTCGCCGGTCAGTCCTGTCTTCATCGTCCACAGGTGAGGCAGGCGAATCACGGCGCGTCTTCCGTGTTCCCCGCCGTGGCGCCTGGTTATAATGTCCGGCAACCGTGTTCACAGGAGATGCCATGAGCGATACACCCGCATACACCATCCAGCGGACACCCGCCAGACCCGCGTTTGACGGCGTGTGGGACGGGCCGGTCTGGGGCGGCGTTCCAACCGTGTCTGTCGAGTATTTTCACCCCGCAAGCAGCGGCCACCGTCCGCTGACGCGGGCCAAGGCGCTCTATGACGCCGAAGCCCTGTACGTCATTTTTCGGGTCGAGGACCGGTACGTCCGCGCGACGCGCGAGGACCTCAATTCGTCCGTGTGCAATGACGCCTGCGTGGAGTTCTTTTTCGAGCCCAAAGCCGGCGCCGGCTACTTCAATTTCGAAATGAACTGTCTGGGCACGTTGCATGCCAGCTGCGTGGAAGACCCCACACGCACGCCGGAAGGACTCGGCAAAGCAACGAAACTGCTGAAGCGCCAGGCGGCGATGATGGATGTCTACCATTCGGTCCCGGGCGTGGTGTTCCCCGAATGCGCAAACTCGATGATCTGGGTGGTGGAGTACTCGATCCCCCTGGCCCTGGTCGAGGAGTTCGCGGGCCCCCTCGCGGATCCCGCCGGCCAGACCTGGCGCGGCAATTTCTACAAGTGCGCTGAAGACAACTCGCACCCCCACTGGGCCTCGTGGGCCCCCATCGGCGAACGGCTCAATTTTCACGTGCCGGAGCATTTTGCGCCGCTGCACTTCGCTGAATGAGTGCCCGGGCGCGCCAGGCGCCCGCCCGGCGCGGGTGCGTGGCCCCGTCCGAAAAGGGGGCCGCCTTGCGCGCGTGCGGCCGCTGGGAAGCCTCGCTTGGGATTCCGCACGTTTGCATTTGCGGGGTGGAACCCGTCATCCTAGAGTGCAGGAGTCGTTGTTCCGACGCCCATAAGGACCCCAACAACAACGCAGAATCTCGAGAACAGGAAGGAATGGCCCCGCGCTATGCACCCCCACTGGCGGAAGACCCCCGAAAATGAACGCGACTGGTTCGAAGCGCTCGCCAGCCTTGCCCGGTATCTGCGCGGGCCCGACGGGTGCCCGTGGGACCGGGACCACACGGCCGCCCAGTTTGCCGCCGACGCGGTCGAGGAAGGCGGGGAGCTCCTCGATGCCTTTGCAAACGGCGCCAATGCCGATATTGAAGAAGAATGGGGGGACGTCTTTTTCGTGCTGCTGGCTTCGGCCGCCGCCGCCGAGGCCGAGGGGCGGTTTACCCTGCGGGAGGCCCTCGAAAAGGCCCACAACAAGATGGTTCGGCGTCATGAACACGTGTTTGGCGACCTTAAGGCCGCGAGCCCGGAAGACGCCATCAATCGCTGGAACCAGATGAAAGCCCGCGAACGCAACGGCGAGTAGGCGCCTGCGTGCGGACGCGGCCGGCCTGAGCCAGTCCGAATCGGGAGCAAAAGATCCAGTGTCACGCAGCGCACGGGCTGCGGCCAGGAAGGAGGACTCTATGTCGCCTCAAATCGTGACCCAAAGTCGAAATCGAGGAGCGGCCCGACGCCGGTATCTCCGCGGCCTCGCGTTTGCGGGGGGGATCCTGCTCGCCGTGGCCTGCTGCGGTTGGGCGGGCGAGACGGATGCGCGTCCATCCGACATGAGCCCGGCCGTGATTGCGCCGGATCTGCCGATGGGCGAACCGATCCGCGACGATCTGGACCAGTACGGCGGGTGGACCGGTCTGAAGGGGGAACGCACGGGGTTCTTTCACGTGGAGAAGCTGGGCAACCGCTGGTGGTTCATTACCCCGGAAGGCAACGCGTATTTCATGCTGCAAATGGGCTGGATCCATGAGGAAGACGTGCCCCGCGTCAAATCGTGGGGGTTCAATGCCGGCGAGAACGATACGGGCATGCCCTATGCCCGGAACCTGAACTTCTTCCGGATGGACACCCCGGCGTATCCCGTGGCCAAACTGCCCGGGCTCCCGCCCTGGGTGTCGTTCCCTGATGTGTTTCACCCGGACTGGCCGGCACAGTGCGCCAAACGGGCCGAGGAAGTGCTGGGGCCCATCAAGGACGATCCCCTGCTGCTCGGCTACTACATGGTCAACGAAATGTGTCTCGACGGATGGTACGAGGCCGTCACGCAAACGGAACCGGATGCCCCTTCGCGCGCGGCCTTCATCGAGGTGGCCCGCGCGTATTACGCGGACAAACCCGACGACCTGGCGAAGGACTGGCAGGCGTATGGTCTGACCACCATCGACGACCTGGCCAACGTGAAGGGCGACCCGCCCGCCGTACCGGGCCTGAAAGATGCGTGGGTGCGGGCGCTTGCCGACCGGGCCTTCTCGGTAGCGGCGAACGCCGCACGGGCCGTCGACCCGAACCACCTCAACCTGGGCATCCGCATGATCAACGCGCCGCTGCCCGAGCCGGGCATCCTCGCCGCCATGGGCAAACACTGCGACGTGATCAGCATGAATCTCTACAGCATGTTCTCCGACCGCCTGCCGGTGCAGATGTTCACGCTGGTGCCCGCCATCCATGCGTTTACGGGCCGGCCCACCATGACCACCGAATTCTCGTTTCGCGGGGCCGATACCCTGCACCCGAACACCATGGGGGCCTTGCCGTCCGTGAAGTCCCAGGCCGAGCGTGCCGTGGGGTACCTGTCCTACGTGGCCGCTGCGGCATCCATCCCGAGCCACATCGGCGTCTCGTGGTACAAGTATCCCGACGACGACCTGGAAAAACCCTGGGACAAGTACGCGGAAGACTGTAATTTCGGCGTCATCGACCCCGCGCGGCGCCCTTATGCGGTGCTTACGGAAGCCATGCGCGCTGTGAATGCCGTGATCTACGAATTGGCCGCGGATCCCGTGCGCAACGAAAACGTCCCCCTGTTCTGGCGCACGGAATTGACCCGCTGGGACCTCGGGCAGGACGAAGTGGTGCTCGGACGCCTCGCGCGCACGGGCGAGCCGTTCAAAGACCCCCTTGCGCAACAACTGCCCGAACCCCGGCGCTATCATCAGGACTACTGGGTCCATCACGAGAGTCCCCGCCTGACCGTCAACGACCACCGCTTCGTCGGCTGGTGCCAGGCGAACATGATCGAGCGGGGCGACGAGGCGACCACGCTGACCCTGCTCAACGTGCTCGCCTACGCCACGTTTCCGCGCGAATTGTGGCTGGGCGCGCGCTGTGCACGTCCCGAAGAGCCGATCGTCCTGGAGTCCAACGTGCAGTTCCTTTCCCGGCGCGTGACGTCCGACGGGAAGCTGCTGCGCCTCACCCTGGCCGACGGCAGTTACCTCCGCACCGATTACGACCAGTCTGAGCTGCGTCTGGACCGCCGCGTGCCGTATCTCGATCTTCGCTACGACCACGCGGCCCGGCAATTGGCCGTTACCGTGCGCGGCAGCGCCACCCGGCTTGGCGTGACGGGGGTCGAAGGCTGGTCGGTCTCCTGCAACGAAAAGCCCCTCGCGCCGGAGAGAATCTCCGTGGAGGGGCCGCTGAGCGTATTTGTCTTGAACTAGGCGTCCGTCGTTTCGCCGAAAAACGGGGGACAGGCCGCCGCGCCGAACCCGGCGCACCCGGCCTGTCCCCGTTTCCTGTCTACAACAGCATCGCGGTCCGCGATTCGTCTCAGATGAGCCCGGCGGCCTGCATGGCCTGGGCGAAGTCGCGCTTCTCTTTCGCCGACAACTCGCGTTGCGGCATCCGCACGTACCCCGCGTCGAACCCGCGCAGCCGGACGCCTTCCTTGTAGTAGGCCACCATCGCCCCGTAGCGCAGGAGTTTGGCGGCCGCGCTCAGTTTCTGCTGATGCTTCCAGGCGCCGGCCAGATCGCCCTTCTTGACGCTCTTGATGATGGCCAGGAAGAGCTCCGGCACCACGTTGGCCGCGCTGGCGACACAACCGTGGGCGCCGGTCACCAGGGCCTGGTAACTGTAGTTGTCCACGCCGTTGATGACCACGAACCCCTTCGGCGCATGGGACAGGATCTCGCCCATGTGCACGAAATCCCCGCTGCTGTCTTTCACGCCCTGGATGTTCTCGACCTTCCCGGCGAGGTCGACCATGAACGCCGCGGACAGGGCATTGCGGGCGCAGGCCGGCAGGTTGTAGAACATGATCGGAAAGCCCTTGACGGCGCCGGCCACGGCCCGGTAATGCATCTCCAGCGCCAGGTTATCGTAGCCGAAGAACCACGGCGCCACCACGCCGGCGGCTTTCGCGCCCGCCTGCGCGGCATGGCACGTCAGCTCGATCGTGCTGGCGGTATCCATGCACCCGGTGTGAGCGATCACATCCACGCGTGTGCCCACCGCCTTGATCACCGTCTCCAGAAGCCGCTTGCGTTCGTCGAGCGTCATCAGCATGCCTTCGCCCGTGGTACCCGCGACGAAGAGCCCGTTCACCCCCTTGTCCGCGAGAAAACCGGCGAGCCCCGCGGCCTTCTCGAAGTCCACACTCTTCCCGCCTTTGGTGAACGGGGTCAACAACGCTGGAATTACACCACCTTGAATAAACGGCATGTCGGTCTCCTCTTTACCGGCCGGGTTCCAATTACCAGCCGTATCGTTCGGGTCCCCAGGGTTTCAATACGTGCTCCTGTTTGGGCAGCAGCAGCGTCCGCTCGGGCACGTCTTCGTACACGATGGCGCCTGCGCCCACGCAGGAGTAATATCCGACTTTCACGCCGGGCATGAACATCACGTTCACCCCTGTGCGCGAGTAATCGCCAATGATGGTCAGGTCTCCAAACCGCGGATCCGGCACTTCCTTGTGACCCTTGTTGACCTGCGGTTTGGTGCCGTTGTCGAACCGCAACGTGCCGCATACCGTCGCGGCGCCGATGTCGACGTTGTTGCCCAGCAACGCGGTAATGCAGCAGTAATGGTAGAGATAGACCACATCAAACATCACGCCGCCGAACTCCGCGTCGTGTTTCACGAGGGATTTCGAGCCGATTACCGCGCAATCGTTTACGGCACAGTAATCGCGAATCTGGGTATCATCGCCCACGCATACGCCCGCGCCCACGATGGCGCCGTTGAGCACCTGCGTGTTCCTTCCCAGGATCATCGAGCCGCCAATGTGGCAGCCCTTGCCAATGCGCGCTCCGGGTCCCAGAATCACTCTCGCCCCGTCGGCGATTTCCGCGCCGTCGTGGATGCTGGCGCCTTCGCCCAGCACCGTGTTCTCGAGCGTCTCGGTGGCATGCTTTGCCGCGGTCATGTTCGCCTGCGCAATCTGCCAGGCGCGGTCGACGTCGATCACAAAATCCGGCGCGGAATAGGCCTGCACCTCGATGCCGTCCTGCGCCATCAGCCCGAAGCTGTGGGCCACATCGCCTTCGACTGGCGGCATCGCGCCGATCTCGACGCTCGTGACCAGCCCCGGATTGCGCAGCAGGTACGTCTTGAGCGTTTCCGTACGGGCCGCCGCAATCCCGGCGAACCGGGGCAGTAACCGGTCACCGTGACCGATCACATCGTGAACCAGCCCGTCTTCCCCAACGCAGATGGTCATCCAGTGCGGCGCTTCCGGTGGACACGGCGCCGTCATGACCATCGCGCGGGCTTTCCGTTTCCGGTACGCGTCCAGGAATCCCCGCACGGCGTCCCGCGTGGTCACGATGTCGCCGTAACACACGAGCGTGTCCGTGCCGGTGAGCGAATCGATGCCGCAGAGGGCCGCGTCGGCCGGCCCCTTCAGCGCGCGTTGCTCTACGAACCGCACGCCCGCCAGGTCGGCCAGGCAGCTCCGGACCGCCTCGCCGCGGCTGCCGGTTACCACGACGATCTCCGTCAGGTCGAGAGCGAGCAGGTCCAGCGCCATGCGGCGCACCATAGGAACGTTCACAACCGGCACCGTGCACTTCTGGCGGATTCCGCAGAACGGCCAGGCGCCCCGGCCCTCGCCGGCGGCCAACAGCAATGCGGATTTCATGGTTGCTTTCTCCTCCCTGGAAGGCTTGCGCCGCGGACAGTATACTAATGTGCGTGCGGGCTGGCAACGTATGAACAGGAAGGAAGTTGTGATGAGACATAAAAAGACCACATTCGCCCTCTTTTTCGGCAATCGCGGCTTTTTCCCCTCGAAACTGATGAAAGAAGCCCGCGAGGAGTTCCCGCGGCTCCTCGACAGCCTGGGGTTCGGCTGCCTCATGATGGAGGAGAAGGCCACGCGCTATGGCGCGGTCTCGACGGCCGCGGAAGGCCAGGTCTTCGCCAATTTCCTCCGCCAGAACCGCGGCAAATACCAGGGAATCATCCTTTCCCTGCCCAATTTCGGCGATGAAACCGCCGCCGTTGCCGCGCTCGGCGAGGCCGATGTACCGCTCCTGATACAGGCCTATCCCGATGACCTGGACAAGATGGCCCCGGCCGTGCGGCGGGACTCGTTCTGCGGCAAGTTTTCCATTATGGACCTGTTCTTCCAGTATGGACTGAAATTCACGGTGTTGAAGCCCCATACCGTCCATCCCGCCAGCAATCGGTTCAAAGAGAACCTGGACTATTTCGCCGCCCTGTGCCGGGTGGTCGACGGCATTCGCGGGATGACCGTCGGCGCGATCGGGGCGCGCACCACCGCGTTCAAAACCGTGCGCATCGACGAGGTGGCCCTTCAACGCCACGGCATCACCATGGAAACCATCGATCTCAGCCATGTGTTCAACCGGATGAAAGACGTCAAGCAGAACGCGGCCTACAAAGAGACCAAGAAGCGCCTCGAGAAGGCGGCCTCGTGGGAAGGCGTGCCCGATGGCGTGCTCGACAGAATCGTCCGGCTGGGGGTGGTCGTCGATGCCCTGGTCGAGGAGTATGCCCTGGACGCGTTCGCGTTGCGCTGCTGGATCGAGCTTCAGGAGCAGCTGGGCATCTCGCCGTGCGTCCTGATGGGCGACTTCAACCAGCGGGGCATTCCCGCGGCGTGCGAAGTCGACGTGGGCAACGCCGTGGCCATGTACGCCCTCCAACTGGCGTCTCAGTCGCCCGCCATGTGCCTGGACTGGAACAACAACTACGCCGATGACGATGACAAGTGCATCCTCTTCCACTGCGGCCCGATCCCGCCCTCGCTGATGAAAGGCAAGGGCCAGATCTGCGACCACGCCATCCTCGCCAACTCGGTTGGCAAAGGGCGCGGTTTTGGCTGCAACGCCGGCCTGATCCGCCCCGGCGAATTCACGTTCGCCAGCATGATGACCCACGAAGGCAAACCGCGGTTCTACGTCGGGCAGGGCGCGTTCACGGAAGATCCCATTCCCGAAGACTACTTCGGCTGCGCGGGCGTCGCGCAGATTGACCGGCTGCAGGATCTGCTGCTCTATGTCGGCAAGAACGGCTACCGCCACCACGTCAGCGCCACGCCCGGCCGGTATGCGGCTCCCGTGGCCGAAGCCCTCGAGTACTACCTCAACATGAACGCGGCCCTGCCGCAGCGGGTGTGCGGATGAGCGGCGCCGCGGCTCTTGTCCGGCGCGCCTTCGAGCAGGGTCTGGTGGTCCCCGCATTCAATGTGCCTTACCTCCCGATGGTCGAGCCCGTCGTGCGGGCGGTTGCCGACTGCGCCAGCTTCGGGCTGATCGAGACCGCGCGCCTCGAATGGCACAAGTTCGAAGGGCAGGGGCTCGGACCCGTCAAGGCCGAGTTCGACAAGTGGGCGCGGCCCGAGGTGGGCCTCCACCTCGATCATGTGCCCGTGATCGACGAAGACGACCAACGCGTCGACTACCGGGCCATTATCGCGGAGGCGTTGGCCCTGGGCTACGGCTCGGTCATGGTCGACGGCTCGCGGCTCGCCCTCGACGAGAATATCCAGGTGACCCGCGAGGTCGCGGACCTCGCCCACGCCGCCGGGGTCCCCTGTGAAGCCGAGCTCGGCGCGGTGCTCGGCCACGAGGCCGGTCCGCCCCCGCCCTATGAGGAGATGTTCGTTTCCGGCCGCGGTTTCACCCGGGTGGACGACGCGCGCCGTTTCGTCGCCGAGTCCGGCTGCGATTGGCTCTCGGTCGCCGTCGGCAATATCCACGGCGCGATTTCCGGCGCCCTGCGCGACCAGAAAAAAGTGGAGGCGCGCCTGAACCTGGACCACCTGGACGCGCTTCGCGAGGCCACAGGGGTTCCGCTCGTGCTGCACGGCGGCTCCGGGGTGCGGCGCGAATACGTCCTCGAAGGGATCACGCGCGGCATCGCCAAGGTGAACATCGGCACCGAGATTCGCCAGGCCTACGAGCAGGCCTGGCGCGCTCACAACAGCATCGAGGCGGGCCAGGAAGCCACCTATACGCGGACATGCTGGGTCATCCGCGACTATTTCGGCATCGAGGGGACGCGGCACAAGCTCCTCTGAGCGCGCCGCGGCGAAGGGCCGGAAAAACCGGGGGTATCTATGAGCTTTCTCGGAATCGATGTCGGCACCACGGGGTGCAAGACCTGCGTCTTCCGGGAAGACGGCGCGCTCATCGCTTCCGCTTACCGCGAGTACGATGTTCGCGTGTCCCAGCCCGGTTACGCGGAGCTGGACGCGCGGGCCGTCTGGCGCGAACTCAAGGACTGCATCGCCCAGGTGAGCGCCGCGTCCGGCCGCGACCCGATTGCCGCGCTGGCCGTGTCTTCCCTGGGGGAAGCAACGGTGCCTGTATCGCGCGAACGCCATATCCTGGGACCGTCGCTCCTCAATTTCGACGAGCGCGGCGTGGAGTTCCTCGATGAGCTCGGCCGGCGTCTGGACGACGGACGGCTCTACCGCATCAACGGCAACACCCTCGGCAACCATTACGGCCTGACCAAACTCCTGTGGTGGAAGCAGCATCAGCCCGACATCTGGGACCGTGCCCACAAGTTCCTGCTCTGGGGGAGCTTCGTCTCGTACATGCTGGGGGCGGACCCGGTCGTGGATTACTCGCTCGCCAACCGCACCCTGCTTTTCGACCTGGACGCCCGGGACTGGTCCGGCGAACTCCTCGCGTGGAGCGGCATTGACCCCGATAAACTCCCCGGTGCCGCCCCCTCGGGCACGGTGATCGGTCAGGTCGCCAAACCGCTTGCGGACGAGCTGGGCCTGCCCGCAACCGTGGCGATTGTCACGGGCGGCCACGACCAGTGCTGCAACGCCACCGGCGCGGGCGTCCTGGGGCGGGGAGACGCCCTCCTCGGGATGGGCACCTTCCTGTGCGCCGCGCCCGTTTTCGAATGCCGGCGCGATCCCGAAGCCATGCTCCCGCACGGGCTCAACACCGAACATCATGCCGTGCCGGGCCGGTTCATCACGTTCATGTACAACCAGGCCGGCTGCCTGCTCAAATGGTACCGCGACACCTTCGCCGCGGCCGAGCACCGCGCGGCTCAGGAAGCGGGGGAGGACGTGTATCCCCGACTCCTCGCCGAAATGCCCGACGCGCCTGCCAGCGTCATCGTCCTGCCCCATTTCACCACCACGGGGCCGCCGGAGTTCATCTCCGATTCGAGCGGGGTGATGGTCGGACTGCGGCTCGAGACCCGGCGCGGCGAGATCCTGCGGGGTATCCTGGAAGGGAGCGTCTTCTACCTTCGTGAATGCCTCGAGCGTGCCCGGACCGCGGGCATCGAGGTCACCCGCTTCAGCGCCGTGGGCGGCGGCAGCAAGTCCGACGCCTGGCTGCAACTGACGGCGGATATCCTGCAGACGCCCCTGAGCCGGCCAATACAAACCGAAGCGGGCGCCCTCGGCGCGGCCATGCTCGCGGCGGTGGCGACCCGGGCCTTTGACTCGCTGGAGCAGGCCGTTGCGGCCATGGCCGCGCCCGGCCGCGCATTCGAACCCCGGCCGGTAGCTTCCGCCCGGTACGAGCCCCACTACGAGCGCTACACGCAGCTCTGGCCCCTCATGAAGGACTATCTCCGAAGCTAGCCGTAGAGTCCGCTCGAATGGATCGGACAAAACATCAGGCCCGGTTCGCCGAGGGAACCTTCACCAAGTCGGAGGACAGCAACGCGTACGCCCTTTGCAGACTGCACTCCCCTGGAATCGCCCGGGCAGGGCGCGCCCCAATGCCCGCCGCGCGGCCGCCTGTTGTGTTTTGCGCATTATCTTACTAAGATGAACCGCGTGAGGGACAGGACGTCCGCAGGCGCCAGCGGCCCCGGGCCGCGCGCCGGCGTTTCCAGTACACAAAGGGGCGGGTACTGCTTATGTCAAGAATGACGCACGCGAAACAGGAACGCATCATCGAAGCCGTGCGGCGAAATCTCGAAGGAGACGCCGCCGTGGAGTTCATTCGTGAGAGCGGTTTCGCCATGACGTCCGCGGGCATCGCCCGCCATCTGCGTTCCATGGGCGGACGCGGCCACGTCCAGGAATTGATCGAGAGCGACCTCAGCAATATCGAGATCCTCCAGCACTGCTTTCCCGAAGAGGACCTGAGCCACCTGCATGAAGCGCCCCCCAGCCAGCCCGAACTCTTCGATACCTCCGAACACACCGCCGCCGTGCCTCCGCCCGACCTGGCCACCCCCAGTATGTTCGACACGCGCAAAATCGCCCTGCGGCTGCCCTCGGACCTCTACGAGGCCATCCAGCTCGCCGCGCATGCCGAGAACACCAGCAAGAACCAGCTCATTGTCGATATCCTCACCTCGGCCCTTGCCCAGATGCCCAAGCTGCCGCGAGAGGATGAAGATGGGGCATCCTGACTGCTGCGCCCCATCCGGTTTCAGATAGTCGCAATGAATCGTGCATGGAAGAATGGCAATGCACGGGGGGAGACGTGAATGCGCGGGGGTAAAACTGTGGACACGAGCGGAGAACAGAAACACCAGTCTAAGGAACCGACGAGACTTGATGAGCAGGAAGCCAAGCCTCGCCACAGACAAGGACTGCTCAGGCGTATTGTGCCGGGGGTCTTGCTTTGCCTTGTCCTTCTTGTGTTGATTCTTGTAGTTCTGATCCCTCGACTCTCTCCTGACAGAATACGAACCGTTGACCTCGGCGACGGTGTGAAAATGGTCTTGGTGTGGATCCTTCCGGGTGAGTTCATGATGGGTGGTCCGAGCGATGGATCGGACGGTGACGAGGGCGCGCTGCCCAAACACGGGGTGCGAATCATGCAGGGATTCTGGATGGGTAAGTGTGAAGTGACCCAGGAACAATGGCAAGCCGTAACGGGGGACAATCCCGCTCATTACGGGGGCGCCGAAAATCCTGTGGAAGACGTAACATGGGAGGACTGCCAGGGGTTTCTGAAGAAACTGAACCTGAAGACGGGAGTTTCGTTTCGCCTGCCCTCCGAAGCAGAGTGGGAGTACGCGTGTCGGGCGGGCGCTTCAACGGACTTCTATTTCGGTGATGACCCCTCTGGCTTGGGTGACTACGATTGGTACGCGGAAAACAGCGATTCAAGACCACAGCCAGTTGGGCTGAAGAAGCCGAATGCGTGGGGGCTTCATGATATGCACGGGAATGTGTCGGAGTGGTGCGAAGACGATTGGCACGATGGCTACGCAGGGGCCCCAGCCGATGGCACGGCTTGGCTGGACTCACCGAGAGAGCCGTACCGCGTCACTCGGGGTGGCTCCTCGGAGTGCCATGCGGGGCTCTGCCGGGCGCAAAACCGATACAGGCACTTGGCGAGTTCTCGTTTCTGCACACTCGGCTTGCGCGTCGTTTTGCCCGCAGACCAAGCTGGCAGTCAACTGGAATTGGACCGCGTAGTGCGCGCGAGGGCTCGCGAGGCGGCCGAGGAAGCGGCGAGAGCGCGGGCGAGAAGGAAGGCTCGTGAAGCCGAGGCGGAGCGGCTGGCCCTCACAGCAGAGGAGGCCGCACGATTACAGGCGGAGACGGCCCCCAAGGGGCAAATCAAACGTGCGGTGGACTTGGGTAACGGAGTGACACTGGAGTTGACCTGGATTCCGCCTGGCGCCTTTATGATGGGGACTGAAGAAGGCCGGAGCTACGAAGGACCCTTGCACCGTGTGCGGATCACACGCGGTTTCTGGTTAGGGACGTGTGAAGTAACTCAGGAGCAGTGGCAGGAAGTCATGGGTAACAATCCAAGCGGATTCTCGGGGGACCGGCGTCTCCCAGTCGAGATGGTGTCATGGTACGATTGCCAGGACTTTGTGCAGGAACTGAGTCGAGACACCGGGGAGAGATTCCGCCTGCCCACCGAGGCCGAGTGGGAATATGCTTGTCGGGCAGGGACCATAACCAAGTTCCATTTCGGCGACGACCCGTCGCAATTAGAGGACTACGGGTGGTATGGCGGCAATGGAAAAGGGCTGATATCTCCTATTGGGCAGAAGAGACCCAATGCCTGGGGACTGCATGATATGCTCGGCAACGTATCTGAGTGGGTTGAAGACTGGTTTGGCTCGGACTTCTACAGCACGAGCCCCGAATGCGATCCCAGGAACACGTCACCGGATGAATTCGGGATATGCCGAGGCGGCGAAACTCTTATGACAGCCGAGGGTTGCGACTGTGCATCTCGCGGGAAGTACGTTCATCTGGCCGCAGACAACTATACTGGTTTTCGGGTTGTATGTGCAGAACTTGACTGACTCAAATAGCGTAAGGTGTCTGGCCGCTAGTGTTTCAGTTTCGCTTGATGCAACTCTGCGTGCGCTTATCCCTCGCGCTGATTCTCCTTCGCGATGCGTGCGTTACGCTGCATGCCGTGCAGTTTTGCCCGCATGATCGGGGTGCCGGCAAATTCTCCGCTGAATTCCGCTTCATCCATCGTTTCCAGACGTTCGAGCGGCGGATGTGCATGGCCCTCGCGGGGATGAAAATCGGTTTCGCTGGTCGCAGGCACGTCTTTGTTCCACGGGCAGACCTCCTGGCAGAGGTCGCACCCGAATACCCAGTCATCAAATGCGGATCGCAGCGCATTGGGGATTTCGCCGCGGTTTTCGATGGTGTGGTAAGAGATGCACAGGCGTGAGTCCACGACGCCGGGCTCGACAATGGCGTTGGTGGGGCAGGCGTCGAGACAGCGGGTGCACGTGCCGCAGAAGTCGGGTATGGGCGGGTCCGGGGGCAAAGGAAGGGTGGTCAGAATCGTGCCGAGAAAGAACCACGATCCCAGGTCGCGGCGCAGCACCAGGCTGTTCTTTCCGATCCAGCCCAGTCCGGCCCGCGCCGCCCAGAATTTCTCAAGCACCGGGCCGCTGTCGATGCAGCAATAGCTCGCCCCGGTGTCCTGCAGCGAATCCATGTGCGCGGCAAGCGCGCGCAACGGTTTTCGCAATACGCGGTGATAGTCGCGGCCCCAGGCATACCGCGACACCCTGCCCGTGTCCGGCGGCTTGGGGGGGCGGGGCGCGCAGTAATTGCGCGCCACGACCACCACGGAGCGCGCGCCGGGGAGTTTCAGGCGCACGTCCTGGCGCACCGATTTCGTGCGTGCCATCCAGTCCATGCCCGCGTGAAACCCGCTGGTGAGCCACGTGCCCAGACGGTCTTCCGGATCCACCGGCTCGACGGCCGCTACGGCGCACGCGTCGAACCCAAGCTCCGCCGCACGGGCCTTGATCGATGCGCTGTGGCGCGCGCTGTCCAGGGGGGGCGCCATGGGCTTATCGAAGGTTGACACGGCTGCCGTATTGCTCGATCAGCCGCGCGTTCCACTCGTCGCCGCCGGGAAGGTTTGCGGTCTTGAAGACGGGCGGCTCGATGCCCGCGTTTGCATAGGCGCAACACACCAGGTAGACGATCTGTTCCATGATGGCAATGCCCACGAAACTTGACGTGGCCGCGGTCATGCGTTCGGTTCCGGGCACCCGCAGCGCGGCGTCCCCCGCGGAGCCGCAATTGTCGATGACCACGTCGCAGATCTCGTAAAGCTTCTGTTTCTGACCCGCCCCCAATGATGCCGCCCGGGACTGGTTAAGCGATGTGAGCGCGACCGTCTTAAGCCCCAGTTCCCGGGCGTAGAGGGCCATCTCCACGGGAACGGCATTCTTGCCGCTGTTGGAGACGATGGTCAGGACCTCGCCCGGGCGCGGGCCCGCCTTGTCGAGAATGATTTTCGCGAGTCCGGGTGTGCGTTCGAGCTTCGTGCTCGTGGCGGGCCCTTCGTGCTGCATCAGTGCCGGAAACAGGATCGCATTCACCGGCGCCAGGCCCCCCGCGCGGTAATACACTTCCTCGCCGAGGAAGTGGGAATGTCCCGTCCCGAACACATGCCACACCCCGCCGCGCATGAGGCTTTCGGCAATCATGGCGGCGGCTTCCCGAATGACGGCGGCCTGGGTCTGCTCCACCTCGTCCAGCAATGCGCGGCCCACCTGGAAAAACTCAAGCATCACGATCTCCTTTGCGCGGCAGTCGAAACCCCATGAGCCTACCGTCCCACCGTCTCCGGCGCAAACGGGTGCGGCAGCGCGGCGATGCGCGTCAGCCAGTCGCGGTATTCGTCCAGGGAGAACGGGGGAGCGCCGGCGATGTAATGGTTGCCGAACGCCTCGCCGCCCGTCTCCCAGCGCAGAAGATACAGCCGGCGGTCGCTGGCATACGTGCGAATGCGGCCCACCTGCCAGTTTTGCGACGCCGGGATCGCCGTTTCGCCCGCGCACAGCACTTCGCCCCCCGGAACGGCGACCTCGAAACGCACCACGGCATCCTGCAGGGTGTCGTTCGCCGCGATGACGGGCAGGTACTTGTCGTCTCCGGGCTCGCCGAGCATCAGGCACACCGGCCGCTGCACTCGCCGGATATACCAGTAGGCCAGCTTCTTTCCAAAATAGTAGTCCACGACCGCGTCGGAAAACTGGGGCCACCCGTCAATCAGGTTCCACCACAGAATCCCGCTGGTCCGCCACTTGCGCTGGCGCGTGGACTCGATGAAGTACTTCTTCGCCTCGGCCTGCACGATCTGGCTGGCCACGGCAAATGTCTCGAGGGTGTCGGGCACGTCGCCGAAATACTCGCGGATCTGGTTTGCCATGAGCGTGATCCGGTTGCGGTCGGCCGCGTTGTGGCGCAGGTGCGACACGTCGTGGATCCGCCACTGCTCGTTGTCCTGCCAGGGCCAGCGGGCGTCTTCCGCGATGAAACGCTCGATCGACCCGGCATTGGGGCAGCCGTGGTATCCGATCTCGCCGATGAACGCCGCCGTGTGCCGGGTATAATACGGGCTCTTGAAATACCCCCGCGGCCCCCAGAGGTGCTGTTCGGGAAGCTCGCCCGCCGCTTCCGGCGCGCGATACGGCGAACTGGGCACGTAGGGGTGGCCCGGATCGCACCGGTGCACCACCCGCGGCAGAATCTCACGCGAAATCCGGTTGTGTTCCGGAGAAAGCCGGTCCGACGCGCAACATTCGTCGATCTCGTTGTCGCCGCACCATAGCGCCAGGGACGCATGGTTGCGCAGGCGCGTGACCACCGCCTCCGCCTCGCCGCGCACGCGGGCCAGAAACGAATCGGACTGCGGGTAGCGGCAGCACGCGAACACAAAATCCTGCCAGACCAGGATGCCTTTTTCATCGCACAGGTCGAAGAAGGCGTGGTCCTCGTACACGTTGCCGCCCCAGCAACGAATCATGTTGCAGCCCAGGTCGTCCGCCAGCGCCATGGCATCGGCCAGACGCTGCGCGTCGCGGCTGTGGAAGGCGTCCAGGGGTACCCAGTTGGTTCCGCGCACCTGAATGGGCACGCCGTTGACGCGGAACAGGAAATGCCCGGCGGGGTCGGGGGGCTCGTCGTAGCGGCCCACGGGGAATCCCCGGGCGCCCAGGGCATGGGGCGTCCCCGCGTTCGGGGTGCGCTCCAGGGCTACCGTGCGGAGCCCGATGCGGTCGGTCCGCTGTGCAAGCACCTGGCCGCCGCGCACCAGCCGCGCCGTGACCGCGTAGAGATTGGGGTCGCCGTACCCTTTCGGCCACCACAGGCGGGCGCCAGGCACGGGGATGCGGCACGCGTCGGCCGGAAACTCGAGCGGCCACGCATACGCGAAGCGATGGTCGCCGCAAATCCCCTCGAATTCCACCGAACAGCCGAGCAGGTCGGGGTCGGGAGCCCGTACCTCGAACATCGCCGCCAGCACCGCTTCCCGCGCGTTGATCGCGAGGGTGCGGTAATAGATCTGCTCGAATCCGTACGCAGGGCGCGGTTCCAGGCGCACGCCGCGCCAGATGCCCGCCGAGACCGCGCGCGGCATGATGTCCCAGCCCCACATGTGCGGCGCTTTACGGACGTGCAACCCTTCCATGCGGTGTTCCCAGCTCAGCATCGAGGCGTCGTACGGATAGCGGCGGGCGTGGAGCATCGCCGCTTCGATGCGGACATGCACCTGGTTCCTGCCGGACCGCAACGCACCACCCGCCTTGAACCGCTGGGGGACCAGCATGTTGTCGCTCCGGCCGATCTCCTCGCCGTTAAGCCAGACCGTCGCGTAGGTGTCGAGGCCTTCAAATACCAGGTCCCAGTCCCCGCAATCCGTACCGCCCTCGAACTCGAACTCCCGCGCATACCACCATTCACAAGTTTCCAGGGGGCGCAAGAGCCGGATATTCCCGCCGAAAAACGGGTCGGGCAGCGTGCCGGCGCGTACGAGATCCAGTTCCACATTGCCGGGAACCAGCGCGGACACGCGTGCCGCATCGCATCCCGCCAGTTGCCCGGGATGTTTCGGCCCGTCCGGCGACGTGTGCAGATACGTGAGTGACCAGGTTCCGTCCAGAGAAATGCTTTTCATCGGCCGTTCCATACCCTCAGTGCGGAGCTTCGTTGTGGCCATTAGCATAGTGGTTTGACCCGATGTCAAATCAAGTCGCTTGACGATTCCCGCGTTTTCGGACGAATATAGAGGCCTGCCCGGTGTAGTCTTACCGGGACACAGGACGGACGAGAGGGGACTGCCATGCCAGGGTTCGATCCGTATGACAGAGGCCGCGGCGGCCTCGATCTGGACCAGCTGCTGAACGGGTTCCTGACCCTGCTCCACATCGCCACGGCGCTTTTCGGCGCTGTGCTGCTCGTCGTCGCGTTCGTGTTTGCGCTTCGCGTCTTTGACGTGGTGGAGAACTTCGTGGCGCACCCCGACCGGATGGCCGAGTATGTCCGGATCATCCGTGCGAATGACAAGTTGTTGCCGCCCGTCGAGGAACTCTCCGGCGAACCCGGTAACCCGCCCGTGCCCACGAACGAACAAACCGCCGTGGCAGCGGCCCCGGCCAGAGCGGCGTCCTGGAATGATCCCGATGTCTTTGACCGCATGGCGGACCGTGTCCTGGTTGTCCTGATCATGGCGGTGTATGCCATCGTCCCGATCGGCATGGCGCTCGTGGGGCTCAAAATCGTCGTCGCAATGATTTCCCGGAAGACGACGAAGAGAACGTTGCCGGAAGCTGATAAGGACGAGGAGGACCGGGAACCACCGCCGGATGCAGGGGATGCTGGATTGCCACGGCGGATAGGATAAGCCCGGCACGTCGTGGGACAGCCAGGCTTGCGCAGATGATCCGCGCGCGCCGTTGAGGTATCCTTCCTCAAAAGGCCAGGCAGGTATCTCAACACATTGCCGGGAGAACTGTTGTGAACACACACCATCGCATTTCCAGAAGGCACTTCATGGCATCGTCGCTTGCGGGGGCGGCCGCGCTTGGATGGGGAAACAGAATCCATGCCCAGGACCTAAGCCCTGATCGCTGGATCCTGCTGGCGGACACGCACATCCCCGGCGACCGCGACCGCGCGGAAGGCAAGCCCCCCATCAAGCCCGTCGAGAAATTCGCCGCGATGCGCACCGGCGTGCTCGCGCTCGATTACACGCCTGCGGGATTGCTCATTGCAGGGGATTGCGTGTTTCTCCACGGCGAGCACGACGATTACGTGACACTCAAGGAAGAATTGCAGCCTCTTGTCGATAGGAACATCCCGCTCCACATGTCCATGGGCAACCACGACAACCGCGAACGCTTCTGGGGCGTGTTCCCCGAGCATCAGAAACGGAGCGCGGGGGCGGTCGAGGGAAAGCATGCGTATATTCTGGACGCCCCCCGCGCCACCTGGTTCGTGCTTGACTCCAATCGCGAAACCGATTTCACGCCCGGCGAGTTTGGCGCTGCCCAGCTCGAATGGCTCGCGAACGAGCTCGACCAGCGTCCCGGCAAGCCGGCCCTGCTGATGGCCCACCACTATCCCGAGGGAGAAAACGGCCTGCTCGATTTCCCCGCGTTCTGGAACGTCATCCAGCCCCGGAAGCAGGTCAAGGCCTACTTCTATGGCCACAGCCACGTCTGGTCGCAACAGCAGCGCGAGGGCATTCACTTCGTCAATCTTCCCGGGCTGGCCTGGTTGTTTTCGGAAGCGGGCGTGCCGCGCGCCTGGGTTGAGGCGGCCGTCCACAACGACCGCGCCGAACTGGGCGTCCAGGTCATGAACGGGGTTTCGCTGCCCGAAGGCGGGAAATACACGCTCCCCTGGCGAACCTGAGCCGCCGCCTTACCCCGGTGAACGGCGCGGCCTCTTGTTAATGCAATGCGCCCTGTTTCTGTTACACTGGGGGTCTGACGGGGGCGCGTTCCCCGGGCTTTCGGCGCAGGTTCGGGCGAAACGGCGGCGCCTCTGCAGCGCGTTTGAGCGGCAACTTCCGGTTCGGCTGTACGCCTCCGTGGCGGCAGCCTGGCCACGGGCGGACCAAGTGTGGCCGTGGCGGCATGGCGCTGAATATTTCGCGCGCTGTGTAGCGCCGGTGTGAAAGAGGAGAGGTCACGTGAAGAAGTTCAGCGGAATCTCGCGCACCCGGTGGGCGGCGCTCGCCGCGCTGGTGGTTCTTGGGGCGCTGGGGGCCTCGGTGAGCCAGGTGCGCCTGCCCCTCTTCCGGGGATACTGGTATCCCGACACGGCGGACGCGTTGCGGACCGCCTGCGAACAGTACCTCAATGAGGCCCAACTGCCCATGCCCGTCCGGGGACGCGTCATTGCCTGCGTGAGCCCCAATGCCGGCTATCCGAATTCGGGGCTGGTCATGGCGCATGCGTTCAAGGCGCTGGAAGCCGGACAGTATGACCGCGTGATTGTGTTGACGGGAGCGCACAGCGCCCGCTTTTCAGGCTGCTCTATTCCCCTCGTCCAGTATTACGCCACGCCCCTTGGCCTCGTCGATCTCGATATCGCCACCTGCCGAAGGCTGTCGATGTCGTCCCTCGTCGAGTCGCGCTCGGTGCTCTACCGGCTGACCCGCGGAGGCAATGACAAGCGGCTGGCCATTCATGAAACCGAACACGGCATCGAGGTGGTGCTGCCGTTTCTCCAGACCACGTTGGGCAATTTCGAACTTGTCCCCATCGTTGTGGGCGACCTGCTGGACGCCGATGGCCGCATTCGGGAAAGCGCCATCGACTCGCTCGTGAATCTCTTGAAGCGCATCGTAGACGACCGGACCCTCATCGTCGTCAGTTCCAATCTGACGTACTACGGCGAGCGCTACGGGTATACGCCCTTCAACGAGAACCCCGCCGAGGGGATCGAATGGCTGGACAAGCAGGCGCTCCACTATGTCCTGAACCGCGACCGCCGGGGGTTTCTCGATTACCTCGAAAAGACCCGCAACCCGATTGATGGGGCCGCCCCCCTGGCCATTCTCATGACCCTGCTTCCCGAACGCGTGGAAGGCTACCTGCTGAATTACAAGACCGGAGCGCGGGAAATGGGGGAGGGGGGCTCTTCGGTCTCGTACGCCGCGCTGGTGTTTGCCGATCCGGCCGCGCCTCCAAACGAACGCCGCGAAATCAAGCAGGTGCAGCCGTGGGAGCCCGCGGATGTGTCGGACATCTCGCTCTATGGTCCCATGGCGCCCGTCAGCGGCGAAGACACCGCCGGCCGCCTGTCGCAGAACGGCGAAGCCGCGGGCGGAGGATGATCCTCGCCAGGGCGGGGGACTCAGCGGAAGTCCGGCAGGGCATTGCGCAACAGCGCGCACAGCCTGGCCGAGGCGTCGCGCGCCGTCGCGAGCACGTGGTCGTGAGTTAACCGCTGAACCCGGCAGCAGGTGTTCGTGATGCACGACACCGCGGCCGTGCGCAGACCCAGCGCGCGCGCCGCCGCCATTTCTGGCGCCGTGCTCATCCCGACCGCGCCGGCGCCCAGGCCCTGCAGCGCGCCGATTTCCGCGCGCGTCTCATAGCTCGGCCCGGGAACCCACGCGTAGACCCCCGTTGCGTCGCACGCCGGCACGAGCCAGTCCGGCAGAAGCTCGCCGGGTTGTCCCGGCCACCGGCGGCAGGGCCAGGTAATGACGCGCTCCACGGCCATAAGCTGACCGGGCTCCAATTCAGGCAGCAACCCGCCCGCGGCGTTTGTGAACACCACGCGCTCGACGCCCATCGCGGCGAGCGCCCGCACCGGCGCCGTCAGTTCATCAAAACCGATGCCCTCATAGACATGGCGGCGTCCCCGCTGGAGGATCAGCGGGATGCCGCCGCATTCCCCGGCAGCAAACGTCCCGGGATGCCCGGCAACCTGCGCGGGCGCACAGTGTTCAAACGCGCTGAACGGCTTTTCCCACAGCGGGCGGTCGAGGAGGCCCCCCAGGTCAAGGCCGGAGCCCGCAACGATCGCGACGCGGGGGGGCAGGGTCATGTCTTCCACGCCACCGGAAGCAGGTACCGTTCGTAAAGTTCCAGAGCGTACGAATCCGTCATCCCCGCGATGAAATCCACGATCCGCCGTTCCAGGGGATCCTCGCAGGGCGCCTGATTCAGAACCGGTTCGGGCGGATTCGAGAGCAGGTAGGCGTACAGCTCGCGCAAGACCTTCTTGGCCTTTTCAATTTCGCGGTGGATGGTCTCACACGGGTAGACTTCGCGATACAGGTAATCCCGCAGCTGGCAGGTGCTTTCACGCACCGCGGGCACAATGCCGATCTCGCCGTCGTTCGAGCCTTCGATGATCCCCCTGACCATCCCGTCAATGCGTTCCGACGACGATTCTCCGAGGTGTTTCAATGCAGTCGCGGGGAGGTCCGACGGTCGGATGACGCCCCCTCGCAGGGAGTCGTCGATATCGTGATTGATATAGGCCACCGCATCGCAGATGGCCACGATCCGACCCTCCAGAGTCGCGGACGAAGGTCCCTGCTCCCCCCGCAGGATGCTCTTGCCCTTTGAATGATTGGCGATACCGTCGCGCACCTCGAACGTCAGGTTTAACCCGGGGCCCCGGTGGGTGCTTTCGAGTTTCTCCACGATGCGCAGGCTCTGCGCCGTGTGATTGAAGCCTTCCGAATACAGTTCATTCAGCACGAACTCGCCCGCATGCCCGAACGGCGCGTGCCCCAGGTCGTGCGCCAGGGCAATGGCCTCGGTGAGATCCTCGTTCAGAAACAGGGCGCGCGCCACCGTCCGCGCAATCTGGGCCACCTCGAGCGTGTGGGTCAGGCGGGTCCGGTAGTGATCGCGTTCCGGCGCCAGAAACACCTGGGTCTTCTGTTTGAGCCGCCGGAAGGCCTTCGAATGGATGACCCGGTCGCGATCGCGCTGGTAGGCCGTCCGGAAGGGGTGCTCGGGCTCGTCGACAACCCGCCCGCGGCTGTTCGCCACAAGCATGGCATATGGACTGAGGGTATCCCGTTCCCGCTGCTCAATCTGCTCACGGACGGTCACAGGGGGGCGCTCACTTTCCTTTGAAAAGGCGGCGCGCCAGTTCGACGGGCAGGCCCGCCTGCATGATCTTCAGGGCGCATGCGTCGATGTCATATTCCACACGGCAGAACTCGAAGGTCCGGTTGTCCGTGTCAAACAGGCCGAAGGCGGCCCGGGGGTCGCGGTCGCGCGGCTGCCCGGTGGCCCCCGGATTGATGAAATACCGGTTCATCGGGCTGAGCTGGCACACCCCTTCCGGGGGCGTGGCCGCCGTATTGCCCTTCTCGCTGAAAAACGAGGCGCGATGGCTGTGGCCGAAAAAACAAATGGTGATCTCGCGCCCGTTCAGGTATTCCAGCTGACGGACGGCGTCGAGCCAGTCAATGATGTAGTCGTCGCGATTGCTCGGGGACCCGTGCACCCCCAGGCAGTCCGAATTGAACACGATCTGCTCATGACAACTCGCCAGCCAGCGCCGGTTGTCGTCGCGAATCTGCTCATACTGCCATTCGATCGCCTTCTTGGCCGCGGCTCGGAAAAACCACGGATCCTCCAACCCGCATACGGCCGCGTCGTGGTTTCCCATGATGGTGGGGATGCCCCGCTCCCGGATGATGTCCACCACTTCATTGGGATTCGCGTTGTACCCCGTCAGGTCGCCCAGGCAGATGATACGGTCCGGTTTCCGTTCGTCTATCCGCTTGAATACCGCAAGGGTTGCCTCCAGATTCGCATGAAGGTCCGATATGATCGCAATTAACATCTACTCGTCCTTGAGGGAAATCGCTCCACCGTGCTACGGCGGTGTTTACTCCGATGGTTGCCGGGACTTGTCTTTCTCTATGATGCGGCGCAACTGGGAGACTTTCTTGCGGGCATGCGGGTTCGAGGGATCCACCTCGAGGATCTTCTGCATTCCCTCCAGCGCTTTTTCATAATCGCGGCGTTTAATGAACTGCACCGCGATATTGTATTCCGTAGCCAGGATCTTCTTGCGAAGCCGGGGCGACCGCGGCTGGGCCTTCGTGGCCGCCTTGTACTGCTCGAGCGCCGCCGGATAATTGCGGGTTTCAAAGTAGAAATCGCCCATGGACTCCTCATGCGTCAAGTCCGCGGCAGCGGCTTCTTTTCGGCGCTCTTCGATCTCCCGTGCCCGCTTCTGCTCGTACTCTTCCGGCGTGTACACGTTCACCAGCGCCGAGCGCTCCACCAGGATCGAAATGTTGTTGCTCGCCGAGTCCGTGGGAATCAGGAAAAACCGCTCCGTCTCCGGCTCGTAGGGGTGCAGTGTAAACCCCCGGATCACCTCGCCGTCTTCAAATTCGCAGATCCGCTCGCCGCCCTCCGGATGGTACTCGGGATACCGCTGGTGGACGTCAAAATGCCCGTCAAAACTCTTGACCTGAAACACGGCCTTCAATTGGTTAAACCGGATCTGCACCGTCTCTCCCGTTGCGGCGCCTTCGCGCGTCATCGTATCCAGATAGAACCCGGTGTCCTGGGGATTCAACGCAAAACAGACCCCGTAGTTGGTCTTGCCGTCCTTGAAACGCACCACGAGCCGCTGGCGCGGATGTTTGCGCCGCGCCTCCGTGCGCTTCTGTTCAATGTACTTCTTGCGCAGTTCCTTCTGCTCGGTCCACCGCTGACGCAACATGGTGCCGATGTGCGTCTTGTGGATCGATGTCACACAGAGGCCCTGGCGGCCGATCTGGCTCAGCGCATCGTTTTCCGTCTCGGCCTCAATCACTCCGGAGGTCTCATTGCCTTCGCTGTCGATCGCTTTGTAGTTGTACTTTGCCACTGCCCCGTCTCCTCAGGCGTAGCTCTGTGCACCGCCGTTGCGCCCGATTCGAAGCGACAATCGGGCCGCAAAAAGCCAGTTCACACGGTACTCCAATTCGAAACCTTAACACGAAATCGCGGGCCTGTCAAAGGATTAAAAATGCTTAACCCGTTGATAGTGCTAAGCTTCTGCCGCGTTCCCACCCCCAGGCGACTCTCCGGCAGATTCTTGGACCGCCCGACAGCGATCTTGCGAGCTTTTCGAGTTCTATTCTATGCCATCCCCGTGGCGATTACAAGCGAACTCTGTCAGGGTATTCCCTTTGCTCACGCCTACATACAGCGTGGCTCGCGGGGCCTGTGCCGGGTTACGGGACAGGCACGCCGATGGATCTGCGCCGCCGAGCGGTTGCGCCTGGCGCAAGTTGCGAAACGACCCGCGCTACGTTCGTTTTCCGCGGCGCTTGCGGCGCAACAGGGAAGCGAAATCGCCCAGTTCGTCTACCCGCAACACATGGCACGCTCCCACGTACCCCACGGCGCAGGCCGCAAGCAGGGCGGCAACCGACGCGAGTTGCGCGGCGCCCGTGTCCGCGGGCCAGAGGGCCGCGACACGGGTATGCGCGGCATAGCCCGCCGCGGTCATCACCGCGCCGGCGACAGTCATGCGGAGCAGCGCCGTGAAAAAGACGCTGTTCCACAGGGGGCCATGCCGCATCACCAGCAGGTAGTACAGGCCCCCGAAGTTCACCGTATAGGAGATGACGGTAGCCAGGGCCAGACCCCGGTATCCCAGCGGTTTCACCATCGCGACATTCAGAAGAATGTTCAGCAGCATGCTCGCGCTGGCCACGATCACCGGGGTCTTGGTGTCGCCGACGCAGAAGAACCCGGTTACGCCCACCTTGATCCATGCGAACGCGAGGAGACCAAGGGAATAAATACTCAGCGCTCCCACCGTCAATTCCGTCTGGGCCGGGGTCCAGTCGCCTCGTTCGAACAGCAGACGGACAATCGGTTCTCCAAAGAACAGCAGGCCCAGCAGCGACGGACAGACCAGAAAGTAGCTCTGCCGGAACCCCGTCATCAGCGTTTCCCGGATCTCCCTCACCCGGTCCCTCGCCGCCGCCTGCGAGAGGAGCGGAAGAATGGCCACGGCCACGGCAAACCCAAACATCGAAAGGGGGAGCTGGATGAGACGGTTCGCGTAGTAGAACGCGCTCACGATGCCTTCGTCCAGGCTGCGGGCAAACAAGGCGTCGACGAGTTTGTTGACTTCACCCGCGGCCTGGCCCACCAGCACCGGCGCCATCAGGGCGTAGATCTTCCAGACCCCGGCGTGCCGCAGCCTGAAATCCGGAAGCCAGATCCCCGTCTTTCTCCCCAGCGACACATACAGCACCACCAACTGGGCAATGCCGCCCAGCCACACGCCCAGAACCAGCGCATAGGCCGGATCCTGAAAGGTGTTGCGGAACGCGACGCAGCACGCGATGAGCGCAACGTTCAGCAGGGCCGGCGACCAGGATGGCGTCGCGTACTCCCGCAGCGTGTACAGCGGGCCCATCGCAAACACGGCCATCCCGATGAAAAACAGATACGGAAACGTCCACCGGGCAAGCACCGTGATCAATCCCAGGTCGTCCGGCGACAGCGTCTTGCCGCCGGTGATGGGCTTCAACGTGTTGAGTCCGCCCAGCAATATCGGGACGAGCACCGTCCCCAGCGCCGTCAGTGCCAGGAGCACCAGCAACATGGATGACATGGCCGAGGACACCAGCTTCTTGAACTCCTGGTCCCCGTCGTTCTCGAGCGTCTTGGTATACACCGGCACAAACGCGGCGTTCAGGGCGCCCTCTCCGATCATGTCCCGCAGCATGTTGGGCAGTTTGAACGCGAGGATGAACGCGTCACGCGAACCTACCGCCACCAGCGCCCCTACCACCATGTCCCGGACAAGCCCCAGAATCCGGCTGAGCATGGTGCCGCCGGCGAAGATGGACGCCAGCCGGGCACTCAGACGCGCGGACGGGTTCGTTTTCTGGCTCATGGTGCGCTGTGCCCCCCTGAAGAGCTCATGGCGCCTGAGCGGCCGGAGGACGGCGCCGCAAGACAAGCGCAAGCGCCACGAGAAGCGCCGCGGCCGCCGCAGAGGCCTGCGGGACACGCTGGGGCGCCCACGGCACGGGGCGTGCCGCCGGTTCCGCCACAGGCAGCGCGCCCACGCAACGGAACAGCTTCGTGTCCCGCGGCGACAGATCCCCCCGAAGCCGGTGAAACCCGCCGTACGGCGTCACCATCGCGTTCGTGGCCGTAAAGCGGCCCCAGGGGTCAAACACGCCGGAGATCCCCGTATTCGCGCAGTGGACGACCGCCAGCCGGGTCTCGATCGCGCGCAGCCGGGCCTGCTCAAGCTCCTGCTCGAGCGCGTTGCTCGAGCCAAACCAGCCCAGATTGGTGATGACCACCAGAAAATCCGCCCCCTGCCGGCGCAACGCCTCGCTCATTTCCGCAAAGAGCACCTCGAAACAGATCAGCGGCCCGAACGTGCGGTTCTCCAGTGAAAATACCCGCGTCTCGCGGCCGGGTTCCACATCGCTGATGATCGGAACGATCTTCTGGATGAACGGGAAATGCGACCCGAACGGCACATACTCCCCAAACGGCGCCAGGTGAATCTTGTCGTAATACCCGTCCAGCGTGCCGTCAGCGGCAATAAGGAAACTCGAATTCCGGGACCGCCCGGTCTCCGCATCCGTGCGCTGCGACCCCGTAAACAGCGCGGCGCCGGTGTCCCGTGTCAGGGCCTCGATCGGGGCGAAGATCTCGGGAAGCGTCAGCTCGTCCATCACCAGGGTTTCCGGCCAGACAAACAGATCTACGGGTTCGTTCTCGGCAAGCACGCGCGATTTCTGTGCGGCATTGCGGACCATTTCCACCGTGTATTCGGGGTCCCATTTCATTTCCAGCGGGAAGTTCGATTGAAACACGCCCACCTGAAACGGGGGAGAGGCGTACGCGGCCGGTTGCACCAGAGCCATCCCTGCCCCGTGCGTCCCGATCAGGAGCGACAAGGCCGTTGCCGCGCGCGCGAACCGGAGCCTGCGCGTATGGATCACTTCCGCAAGCAGTGCGTTGAATGCGACGAGCACGCCCGCCAGGAGGGGCGTCCCTCCGATGGCGGCAAGCTGGAGCAGCGGGAGGTCCTTGCCCTGCGAATACGCCAGATTGCTCCAGCCAAAGCCGCTGAGCAGGTGGTTTTGGGCATACTCCATGGCCATCCACAGTACCGCGAACAGCAGGGCCCCCGGCATCCACGGAAGCCGGCCGCGCAACCAGGACCAGGCTGCGCCCGTCGCCGCCCAATACGCCGCCATCACAAGGCAGACCGCCTGCTGGCCCCAGAACGCCCAGCCTCCCGCCCAATAGAAGTTGGTGAGCAGCCACTGAAGAAGCACGCTGTGAAACGCCCATCCGGCAACAAAGAAACGCGCGGCCGCCTCCCTCGGGGCGGAGTCGCGGCAGGCGTACAGCAATGGCGTCAGGGCGACCCAGGCCAGAAAATACAGGTGCCAGGTGGGGAAGCACAGCGCGAGCATCGCGCCGCTCAGCAACGGGGCCCCCCAGGTTTGGATCATCGTCTTCATCGTGGCGGGATCATGCGCATGACCAGGCCCCCAATTCAACTCCGAAGGCGCCGCCGCCGCAAGCACGCCGCGCCGAAAAAAACCGGCAGGCCACGCGTCTGGCCTGCCGGGACGTTACCGGAATCGCTCAACCACCGGAGAACTACAGCTCGTCCTCCATGATCTCGATTTCCTGCTCGATGCGGTCCAGGTTCTTCCACTTCTCTTCACGCCAGAAATTGAGGGCGCTGATGGCTTCCGGCCGAAGATTGCGGAGGTCTACGATGGTCGGGGAAAGGAAGATCAGCAGGTGCGAATTGCGCGCTTCCACCCGGCGTCCACGGAAAGGCGCACCCAGCACCGGCATCTTGCCCACCAGGGGAATGCGGCGTTCGGTCTTGGTGACGTTGCGCGTCGACAGGCCGCCGATCACCAGCGTCTGGCCGTTCGGCACCAGCACCTGGCCCGTCTGTTCCCGCGTCGAAAACACGGGGAGGTCGATGCCGCGAATGGGACTCGACGGCAACTGATCGACCACGTTCAGTTTGGCCAGGTTGATCTCGATCATGTCGTCGTCGAGAATCACCGGCTGAATGCTCAGATTCACACCCACCTGGCGCCACGTCACCTGGAGCTGCGCCCGGCCTTTCTGATAGATCAACGACTGGTAGGGGATCTCTTCGCCCGCGTGAATCTCCGCGGTCCCGTTCTCCACCACCAGCAGTTCCGGTTTCGAAATCAGGTCGGCATCCGACTTCTGCTCTATCCCGCGGATGATCCCGTCGATCGTGCCCGTGCCGCTGTCGATGATGCTGAACGTGATGCCCGCCCCACTCTGCGTCGTGATGGCGTCCCCCTGCAGGGTGCTCCCCTGAGCCACGCTGGCGGGGAAATCCGGCGTCAGACGCACGTTGTCGGCATACGGGTTCGCGTCCGCGGCCGGAAGCGTCACCTGAAAGGAATTCGGGTCGAATACCCGCGTGGAAATCCGTTCCACGCTGCCGCTGTTTTCATTGCCCCGCACGAACCGCGTGTAGTCCAGGTTCGTCCCAATATCCCGCAACCCGTCTTCCGTGGTCTCGCTGATCCATACCTGGATCTGGACCTGGCGGATCGCCTCGACCTGCTGCGCAGCCGGCGGCGCCTCAACGGGCGGCGGGGGAGGCGTCTCCTCACCGGCCAGGGCGATGCCTGCCATAATTCCGAGCAGCGCGAGTGCTGGCAGAACCCGTTGGATAACCATTACTTGTCTTCCTCCATTTTCAACTCGGAATCAATCCCCGTGCCGGTCGAACCGCCCGTTATCGCGTCGCCAAGGTTCTGCGGAATGGACGATACCCCCTCCAGAATGTCCGTCAGCAAGCCCGTTGGCGACACCTTGCTGGCCGGCGTCTCTTCTCCCAGGTTGACGAAACCGTGTTCATCGGCCACGACGAAGGGCGCACGCCACAACTCGGACTTAATGAAGAAGACCAGTTCGCGGCGGCCTTCGTCCGCTTCCCGGTGGCCAAAGGTCGTCGAGAGAGGCGCGCCGATAAAATTGCCGGGAATGAAGTTCTCCGCCACGCCGACCGCTACGTCTTCGGCCTGGGTCAGCCAGGGAACCGTCTCGAGGCTTTTCTGTTTGGTGTTGCGATACAGGCCGCCCAGTACCAGCACCTGCCCGTTCCGCACCCATACGTCGGTCATGATGCTTCGGGTAATGAACACCGGCGCGGTGATCTGGTTGCCGCCTTCCAGACTGTCGTCCAGGGCGATGACGATGCGCGAACCCAGCTCCTTCACCTCCGCCTGAACCTGCAGATTCACATACGTGTCTTCCAGGGTGGCCCAGTTCCCGTCGTCGTCGGTCACTTTCGGCACCTTCAACGTCAGGGCCACGCCGGTATCGCGGAACGAGGTGGCCTGCACCGTCGTGGCGCCCACCACCGTCGTGTCTTCGTACGGAATCTCGCGCACCGTCTTGATGACAGTCCCCGGCCGCTCCGCTCCGATCATCACCATCGCTTTAGGACGCGACAGGATGTACGCGCGGTTTTCGTCCACCAGCGCCTGCAACACCATCTCGATGTCGCCGTAATTCGTGGAGATGTTGTCCAGAAAGACCGTCAGACCCTCCAGACGGTTTCCCGAGTCCGTCGGAAAGGTCAGATCGGCCGTCCGGATGGCCCCGTTGCCGCTCGTAACGCGGCCGTAGAGGCGCTCCTTGTTCCGGCGCGAGAAGAAGGCGCTGAACCCCGTCTCCACGTTCTTTTCCGTCTGGAACTCCACCACCTTTACAGAGACATTGACCTGCCGGGGGGCTTCCGTATCCAGCGGTAGCGGAGGCGCGGGGGCCGGCGCTGGCGCTGCTTCCGGGGCCGGCGCTGGCGCGGCTTCCGGGGCCGGCGCCGCGGCGGCTTCTTCCCCGGCGTATCCTGCCGGTGCGATCAGCCCCACTGCCAGTACAACGAAACCAAACAAATACCATTTTCGCATTGCTGACCTACCGTTGAAATGTTCCGATGGCCTCATACCGAGTCACATTCTCGATATCGTCGAAGATGCTGAAGCGCACCACAAATGCGCGTGCTTCACCAGGATTCAAACGGCCGATATTGACCGTGCTCGTGTCGTAAATCATGTTGCCGAACCCGTACACCGTCACGTTGACCTGCACGCCGTACAAGACACTGTCGCCGCGGTTGTGGGCCTGGCCCGTGACCACGTAAAAGTCCTGTCCCCGGTAGTAGGATCGCTCGCCGGCGCCCACGTCCGTGCCGCCGCGGAAATCATTGAGATTGGTGATGATAAGCGGCTCTTCCTCAATGGACCGCTTCTGCCGCTCTTCCGGCGTCAGCAACGTGTAGCTGCCGTCGGGTTTGAACTCGATGCGCTCCTTCAGGCGCACATCGGTGGCGTACGTGGGGTACTTCTCGATGATGTTGGCGTACAGTTCGCCGGCCATGTCGTAATCCCCGCGCTTCCACAACAGATCGGCCAATTCCCACTTGGCCTTGTAGTTCGCGGGCTCTTCCTTGACCGTATTCCACAGGGCCGTAATCGAAGCATCCAGCTGGTCTGGCGAGCCGAACTCGTCGGTGTACTCCTTGCGCAGATCCGCAATGCGCTGCGCACACTCCTCCGCGTACCGTCCGTGCGGGGACTCGTGGAGGTATTCCTCAAAAAGATTGATCGCGTCCCGATAGCTCTTGATGTTGTAATACGCGACCGCCAGCCAGTACCGGGCATCCATGGACGCATCCGAATACGGGTATTTCTGGATGACCTGGAGCAGACGCGGGATCACGATGTTGTAATCCCCGGCCTCAATCATCCGGCGCGCTTCCTCGACCTGCTTGTCGGCCGAACCTTCCTCCAGCACCCGGTTCTTGGTGACCGGGGTCGCCGTCATCGGCACGTTGCTTGAAGGCGTCGTGCACCCGACTAGCTGCACGACGAATCCCACAAGGCTCACCATTACCAGGATCTTAGCGGTCGCATGTGCTCGTTGCATAGTTGACTTCTCGCAGGAATCACCCTCGCCCCTGAAGCAACCCATTTGCTTCTACGGAGTGTCTGGCTCGTGTTCCCATTTCCTATCGGTTGCCGGCCTTCTTCAGATTCTCTTGCATGGTCTTGATGACCAGTTCGGTGACATCGTCCGCGGGAATTGCAGGCTCCAGGCCGCCCAGGTAGCCCTCAGCGGCTATGAGGTCGTACTCGGACTCCTGCCCCACCTGGGCAATCGTCCGGACGGCCCGGTCGCTCGCCTGGCTGATCAGAATCCAGTACCGCCCCGTTCCACGCTCAATCTTCTGGTCTTTGAGCTCCTTGTATTCCGGGGTTTCCACAATGATCTCCTGGTAGCGCACTTCCGCCGGCTTCTCGAACGAGCTGGGCAGCCCCCAGTAAATCTTCTGGGGGTCAACCTGCTTCTCTTCAATCGTATAAGCGGCGGCATATGAAATGCACATGCCCAGGACGAACCCAGCGACCACCACTATCGTAACTGATTTACTCATGATTTTCCTACCCTCTCTCATTTCGCAGCGCGGGCGGCTGCCTCCAGCAGCTCGCGCTTCCCCAACAACCCATCGTTGACAGGCGCGGTCGCGAAGATGCCATGGTACCGGCAAAGTGCGAACCCTGTCAAGTAATTACCCGGACCCCGCACACTCCCCATGCAGGCTTCCGGTCCGTTCAACTGCGTTTTCTCGAGGCTTCGTGCTGTGCAGTGGAGGCAAAAAAACACACGCTTCCTCTCACTCACCGGAAACTACAATCCCCCCCGGTTTCAAAAGGTTCCACTGAATTCACCCCGTGGGGGCCTTAGACCCACTGAAAAACTATACCATGATTCGCTGAAAACGCTACCGAAAACGCCCAATTTATTGATTTTAGTGAATTTAATGCCGCCTGTGCGCTCTGGCGGAGCCAAGCCCTGACCCTCCCTAACGAATTTCCCTCCAATCGCTTGCCGCGTCAACGAAAAGTCCGGCCGGCCCGTTATCGACTTTGACACGTCGTCGCGTTGGCTCTAGAATGTGCACAATCAACAGCCGGGTTCCTTATTATGTTCCGAGAGGATTGATCTATGCCGCGTTCTCGCCGAACGTCCTTCGCATGTACCCTGTCCTGCCTCAGCCTGATCCTCGCTGGCGTTGCCACGGCCGGGGCTGTCCAGGCGGAGCCATCCCCCGGCGCCGCCGTCACGCGCGTCTGGGCGCGTCCGGCCGGCCATGAGGATGGCTCGCACACGACGGCCTCGTTTCAACTGGCGGACGTGACGACCGTTGAGGGCGCCCTGACGATTCCCTGCGAAGTTCAGATCGGCGCCGCGTTGGAGCAGCCGCAAGCACGGTTGTACATATACGACGGACAGGGGAACGCGCTTTTCGAGGGGAGGTCCGAGCTGGACGGCGACCAGGGGCGCTTCCATCCGGCGTTCGCGTGGCCTCTGGAGAATGTCAACGACGGAATCTACCGCGCCCGTCTCGAAGTCGTGCACGCCCTCAACCAGCCCCTGGCATGGCGCGAGGTTCATCTCGAGAAACGGACCCGGGAAACGCTTTCGGGGCGCATGGCCGAGCTGAGCGCCCTGGTCGACCTGGTCCGGGAGAGCATTCGGGGCGCCCGCGAGACCGAGGTGCCCGTCTACGCGTCCCAGCGCGCGACCATCGCGTCGGACGCGCTCCGCCGGGCGGAAGTCCTGCTTCAGGAGGGCGACTGGCCGCAGGCCGCTGCGCTCACCGAGTTCGCTGCGACGTCGTGCGATTCCGCGCGCGTCCTGTTGACCTTCGCTTCTCTGACCCCCGAACTGGGCGTGCCGGGGCCGATGCCCTCCGCCACATCGCTGGACATCCGCGACGGCGCCTTCTATGCCTCCGCATCCGAACCGGTGTTCCTGTTCGGGTTCCACGATCCCGCCGCCAACCCGCGCTCCCTCGCCCTGCTTGACCGGTACGGGCTGAATTTCGCCGCGATCGAGGTGTCTCCCGCGGACCTCCTGCTGGAAGGCGGCGTCAACCTGGATACCATGGCGCGCATTGACACCTATCTCGAGAACGCGGATGCTCTGGGCATCGGCGTAACGGTCGGATTGGCCGCCGACATCGCCCCGGCGTGGCTGGGTTCCACGGCGCCCGCCGCCTCCCCGGAAACGCAGGGACCGGCCCGGGTCCGCGATCCCCGCGAAGCGCGCGCGCTCGGCCAGCGTCATCTTGATGCCGTCGCCCCGCTCCTTGAACGGCATCCCTCCGTCAACGGGATCAGCCTGGCGTCCGCCCCCGCATTCCGCTGGGAGACCGAAGAGGTGCGCCAGAGCTTTCAGCAGGCCGTGGTCCGGAAGTACAACGAGGACCGGCGGGCCGTAAACCGGGCCTGGCGAACCCATATGCGCGTGCTCGATGACATTCAGATCCTCTGGGACTATGAGCAGCCCTCGTATCAATATGACTGGCAGACGTGGCACCAGCATCTGGTTTCGAGCCACTTCACCTGGCTCGCCGAGTATGCGGACCGAACCTTGAGCGGCCTCCCTGTCCAGATCACCCTGTCCGACACGGTCCTCCAGACGGGCGAGGCCCGCACGGGCATCGACCGCCAGGTGCTGGCGGGCATTGCCGAGGTGACCGCGTGCACCGCGTCCTACACGTTCGGCGAATCGATGTACGCGGTGCCGTTTACCGGCCCCGACCTGTCTTTCCGCTTGCTCCGTTCGCTGGCTCCCGCCCATCCGCTGATGGTCGTGGACCTCAATTTCGAGCTCGGCCTCGTGTCCGCCGGCGCCGACGCTTCCCGGTGCGTGCACACCGCCCTCTGGGACGCCGCTATCGCGGGCGTGAACGGTTTCGCAGCCAATCCGGCCGGGTTTCAGCAGAGCCCCGGAGGCCTCGACGGGTTTACGACGGCCTGCGCCGACCTGAACCGCCTGGGGGACATCGTCACCGCCTTTCAACGGACGGAAGCCCCCATCGCGATTCTCTGGAGCATGCCCTCGCAGATCTATCACGATGGCGAGACCTTCCTCGAATCCGTTCAGCGGGTGTACGAGGGGAGCGCGTTCTTCGGTTTTCCTGTCCGTTTCATTACCGAAGAAGCCTGCATCTCGGGCGGCCTGGCCGACGTTTCCGTGCTGGCCATGCCCGAGGTCCCGGCGCTGGCCGATGCGACCTTTGAAGCCGTGGACGCCTATGCCAAGGCCGGGGGAGTGATCATTCGCAGCGGACGCCCGGCGGCGTACACCCCCGCCGGTACCTCGCGCCATGACGTGATCACCCAGACGCCACGCACCATTTTTGTCCGGGCCTCCGATACACCCACGGTCTATCTGCACGCCCTCGATGCCGCCTACGTGTTCGGCGTGCTGCCCCCCATTCCTCGAACCATCAATACCTACGGCTATCCTCTGGAGGGGGTCAAGAGCCGGTACGTCCAACTGGACGGACAGGAGTACCTCTACGTGGTCAATCTCCGGAAGGAGCCGGTGCGGGTCGACCTGTTCGGCGGTCCACGCAAGGGGCGGGATCTTGTGCGCGGACGCAACATCCAGTTCCCTGCGGACCTCGAACCGCTTGATCCGATGCTGGTCCGCCTGGAGCCGCTGGATTCCGCCGTTCCGGCCGGAGGCGGCGTGCCCGTGCTCGCCGAGCACCAGGCCGAATCGGGGCCGGTCGTTCTGAGCCCTGTAACTCCTTAATATCCAATCGCATGCCATAGTCTGGCGCAGGATGTGCCCGGCTCGGATTATCCTGTCCCCGCACGGTGTTCATCCTGGGGTACGGTACAGGGCCCCGGCCGGCCGTTTGTGCCCGGAGCGCGCGTGTGCTAACATCACGGGGTAAAGGAGTTTGTGGAGAATGAATATCGTTCTGTATCCCGACGATCCGCTGCAGCGCGTGGCGACGCCGGTTGAGCACTTCGGTCCGCAGCTCGAGAAGCTGGCGGCCACCATGCTCGAAACGATGTATGAGCACGAAGGCGTCGGTCTGGCCGCGCCTCAGGTGGGCATCGCGAAACGGTTCCTGGTCTGCCACGACCTCGAGTCCGACCCCCTGTGCCTGGTCAATCCCGAGATCCTGGAGATGGACGGCGCCGAGGTCGCCGACGAGGGGTGTCTCAGCATTCCCCGCATCTACGCGCCGGTTCAGCGGGCGGAGCGCATCCACGTCCGGGCCAAAGACCCCCTGGGCAATGACCTCGACTTCGAGGCGCACGGTTTCCTGGCCCGCATCATTCAGCACGAAACGGATCACTTGGACGGACGGGTGTTTCTGGACCGGGTCGACATCCTGACACGGCAGTCGAAACTCGCGGAATGGGAAGAGCTGCGGCCGTCCCTGGAGTCCGCGGCCCCGCTGGGCTAGCTCTCCGCGCCAGTAAACCGCCCGGCCGCGCAAGGCCTTTCGGGGGAAACATGCTGTTCAATACGCCCGCTTTCGAGCAACTGGTCGACGCCTTGCGGCGCTTGCCCGGCGTCGGAAAACGCTCCGCCGAACGCCTGGCGCTCCATCTGTTGTCCGCTCCCGGCGAAGAGGCCCAATCCCTGAGCGAGGCCATCGTGGAGGCCCGCCGCCTGATCACGCGGTGTTCCCAATGCTGCAATCTCACCGATCGCGACCCCTGCGCCATCTGCGCCCATCCCGGCCGCGATCACGGCGTCATCTGCGTGGTGGAACATCCGTCCGGCGCGATGGCCATCGAGAAGGCCGGCGCCTACAAGGGCCTGTACCATGTGCTGCACGGCGCGCTGAGTCCGCTCGAAGGCATTGGCCCCGATGAACTGGCCATTGACGCCCTGCTCCGGCGGATCTCGGGAACGGTCCGGGAGATCATCGTCGCCACGAATGCCACGGCGGAAGGCGAGGCGACGGCCCTGTACCTGTCGCGCGTCATCGGGCAGCAGTTCGGTACGGCGGTGACGCGCATTGCCCACGGCGTGCCCATGGGCAGCGGGCTCGAATACGCCGACGACGCCACCCTGGCCCACGCCCTCGAAGGGCGCAAACAGCTCTGATCCCGGTTGCGCGCCGGACGGCGCTCAGTCCGCCGCCGCTCCGGCGGAGACCGCGGTCTCCTCTGCCGGTATCAGCTTTTCCAGACCGGTGATGGTGTATTCGCCGATCACGGCGTTGCCCTCGACGCGGCTCGCCCCCGCAAGCGTGGCCCCCTTGGCTTCCAGCGCCTTCTTGCCCTCGTTCACGCCCATATCAACAACAAACTGTACGCTGCCGGGAGTACCGGGTTCCACATCCGGCCGGCACTCGATGTGCAGCTTCACAAGCGCCTCGCTTGTGCCGGTGAAATCGGCGGACAGGCGCATCCACGACACGTTTGCCAGCATCCCCACATAGAAGTCCGGGTTGCTCTCGCCATTGGAGACCTTCAACAGTTCCAGCGCCGACAGCACCGTGAACGCCCCGCCGTCCCGGTTGTCAAGGGCGACTTCGATCGCGTGGCCGCCTTCCAGGGAGAGCGGGCCGGCCGCTGGCGCATCGGTCCAATGGGTCTGGGTCAGTTCGAGCGTATGCGCATCAATGGGCACTTCGCCCCGCAGCGTCAGGATCCCGCGTTTCTCCGCCACCATGCCTTCGCGGGACCACCGGATCGCGGGCAGCGACCGCGCAAGGTTCGCCTCGTTGACCGCGTCGCGAATGACCGGGCCGAGACGCTGCTCGTTCACGAACGTGGTTACCGCGATGGATTGCGTCTGGAGGTTCGGGGCCAGAAACACCGCGGCTTCGTGGGGCAGCAGCCGTTTCACCACCCAGGGGCTCGGCCGCTGCTTTTCCGGCAGGGCCGTCTGGAGAAACGCCATGAGGGCTTCCTGACCTCTGCCGGGCCATACGGCAATCTGCACCCGCGTGTCGGGGATCACGTACGGAGCATGCGAAAACTCCGGACTCCGGAACACACAGTATTTCCGGTCCGCCGTCACCACGGCGATCACGCCCATCACCACCAGCAGGGCCACTATCCCCACCACTACCCAGCGCTTGTTCAAGATTCGTTACTCCCTCTCGTGTCTGTGCTAACGCACGGTCCCGGCAAGCAGTTGACTCCGGATCGTATGCGCCCGCGTCCGACAAGTCAAACAGACGGGCGCCGCCGCGCACAAAAAAGGCCGGCGGGCGCGTGGCCGCCGGCCTTCGGATTCAGACGGGGACTCAACGTACCGCGGCGCGGGGAATGTCGATAAAGGTCGAGCCCATCAACACCTTCGTGCGTTTCGGGCCCGTGTGGGCATGCTTGATGCTCGCGAGGGCGCGGATGTAATGCGCATGGTCGACGGCGAGCCCGCGGGTCTGCACCTTTTCCTTCATCGATTCAAACGCCTGCAGGGCAATGTCTTTCCGGCCGACCCGCTGCGCCGCCACCACCCACCAGAACAGATGGTCGGGGGGCAGATCCGCAAATACCGGGAACCGTTCGTAGGTGGCCAGCACGGTGTCCTGCCGCTGATGCCATTCCGCCGGACCAAGGGCTACCACGAAGAGATTCGCCAGGCCCGCGGGATAGAACTCGCCGGTGTCCTCGACCGTGACCGCCGCGTCGCCGGCCTTGGCCCAGGCATACAGCCCGTCATCGCCGCGCAACTGTTCAAAGGCCTTTTTCATGTCGCGCCGCGCGTAATACACCTCGTGAACCCAGCCGTAATTGCGGAGCAGATGGGCAATCTGCCGCGAATGCCACAGGGCTTCAAACACCTCCGCGTTGTCCATCACGTACTTGTAAGGCGAATCGGGCTTGGCAAACGTCAACCCGTCCACGTCGAGCGTCGCGAGCATCGCCTTGTGCGCACCGAAGATCTTGCCGGTTTCGCGCATCACGAAGCGGTGGTCATGCGTCAGCATCCGGCGCATGTTTACGCACATCAGGAAGGTCGCCGCATACGAATCGGTCGCGTCGTATTCCCCGGTGGACGTGTATTTGCTTGCGGTTCCCGCGTAATCATGAATGACGCCGCGGAGATCCATGTGCTTGAAGTACCAGTCCGTCCACTTGATCCCGCCATCCAGATACTTCTTGTCATCGGTAATCTGGTACGCTTCGAAGAGGCCCAGGGCGGCGTAATTGCCGAAATACGGGGAGATCGTTATCTGGTCACCCGATTGGGTATGGACGATCGCACCGTCAGCAAGTTGCTTGGACAAGATGGCATCCGCGTGTTCGCGGATCTCGGCGTCCGGTGCCATCGCCACCAGTAACATCAATAAGACTTGCATCGTTTGCTCCTTCCCGTCCTTCGCAAAACATACACCACCGCTGCCTTATAATGCCTCCGAGCTGGCAAAAGTTCCTTTCGCATCCAACGGGGCCCGTCTCTCGGTCCGGCGCGTCCCCGGCCGGCGCGCCGAGGGGTTCAAGCTATTGATCAACAACGACTTATGGAAGTGAGACCCCGGGGATCCCGAGTTCCGAGGGCGCCATAAAGTCTTGCGGCTCAACGACTACCACCCCGCGCGGGGTCACCCGGAACCTTCGTGCATCCTCCTCGTAATCATAGCCAACTACTGTGTCTTCAGGGATTTGCGCCCCCGTGTCGATGATCGCCTTGCGTATGCGGGCCCGCCGTCCGATCGATACTTCCGGCATCAGGATGCACTCCTCGACGTAGGAGTAGCTGTTGACGCGCACTTCCGGCGAGAGCACGCTCCGGCGCACCATCCCGCCGCTGATGATACACCCGGGACTCACGATCGAGTCCACCGCCACCCCGAACCGGATGCCCTCGTCGGCGAACACGAATTTGGCCGGCGGCGCCATCGGCGGCTTGGTTCGCACGGGCCATTCCTCGTCGTAGAGGTTGAAGAGGGGGTCCACGGCGACGAAATCCATGTTGGCTTCCCAGAACGAGTCGAGCGTGCCCACATCGCGCCAGTACTTGGCCTCCTTGCGGTTCTCGTCGACGAACGGGTAGACAAAGACCGGATCGGTTTCGATGAGGCGGGGGATGATGTCCTTCCCGAAGTCGTGCGAGCTCATGCGCTCGGCATCGTCATAGCAGGCGCGGATCAGCGTGTCCTTGTCAAACACGTAGACGCCCATCGAGGCCATGGCCGTGTTGGGATTGTGCGGCGAAGGCCGGGGGTGTTCGGGCTTCTCCTGGAATCCGGTCACCTGGTTGTTGGCGTCCACTTCGAGGATGCCGAACCGGTGCGCTTCGTTCAGGGGGACCTCCAGCGCGGCCAGGGTGACCGCCGCCCCTTGGGCCCGGTGGTACTTCACCATCTTCTGATAGTCCATCTTATAGATGTGGTCCCCCGAGAGAACCATCACTTCGCGGCTCTCGATAGGCTGAATGGAATATAGATTCTGGTAGATGGCGTCCGCGGTGCCCAGATACCAGTTGTCCCCCGTGCGTTTCTGGGCCGGGATCACCTCGATGAATTCGCCCCATTCCGGATAGGACAGGTTCCAGGCCGCGTGAATATGGCGGATCAGGGACAGCGACTTGTACTGAACCAGGACCAGAATCTTGCGAATCTGGGAATTGATGCAGTTGGACAGTGTGAAATCGATGATGCGGTACATCCCGCCGAAATGCACCGCGGGCTTGGCCTCGTTGCGCGTCAGGGGATACAAACGTTCACCCGCGCCGCCCGCCAGCACCACCGCGAGCACGTCCCTCATGCTGTGCCGGTCATCCATCTCCCGCCTCCATTCTGATAAACGCCCTGCAGGGCGCGCCGTCACCATGCCGGACCGGCAACGGCAGCACCACGAATTCGCAGGCCCCAGCCCGGGCGTTGCGCAGGTCCAGGCCCTCCACGATGAGCACGCCAGCCTCCAGAAGCATGCGATGGACCGTTTCGCAGTCCTCCCCGTCCGGGGCGATGGAGATATAATCTATCCCAACCAATTGTACCTGCTCGTCGACCAGGCGCGCCGCGGCCTCGGGCGACAACGCCACGAAGCCCGGCTCAAACTCCCGCTTTTCCGCCAGCATACCGTTTGCCGTCTTTAACAACAACCGCGCGGGCAGGGGGTCATCCCCGAGGTCCGACGGCCCGAGCGCCGGGCCCGGGGTCGTCACCTCGAGCACGCGGGCAGGCCCGAAAAACACCGAGGGGTCCAGTTCGTCGACCCGCGCGCCGTCCGGGAACACGTGATAGGGCGCATCCACATGGGTCCCGGCATGGGTGCTCAGGCTGAGCCACGAGACGTTGCTCCCCGCGCCTTCCGAGAGCGACGACACCGCCCGCATCTGAAACGCGGGGTCGCCGGGCCAGCAGACCATGCCCTCGAACAACGGCATGGAGACATCCACCCACTGCGTATCCGGACTGAAACGGACTCCCCGTGCCAAGCATGCTCCTCCTGCCCTCAGGCATCCGTAACCCATTGAATTATACCGCATATGAACCCCGGTGGCCGAACGGGCGCCCCAGGGCAATCGCACTAAAACCAGACGGAAACTATCAGCTCGCCGGAAGAACAGCTGTTCTCTATCTGCCCCATCTGCCCCAACTCAGCGGATTCGCCAAAAGAAAATGCAGAAGCCCGCAGGAAACGGCGTTTTTCAACGTTTTCCCGCGCAAGCAGGAATCCAGTAGGACTCTGGACCCCTGCTTGCGCAGGGGTGACGAGGACTGGGGTCACAAACCACCCGTCTCACGAAGACCCTTTGTGCGGGGCGCAATAAGTGCGATTGCCTGACGGGCGCCCGGATGCGGGGCGCCCCCGGGCGGCGTCCCGGCTTATGGCGCGTGCCAGTTGATAGCCGGGCGTGCGCGCGCTATGCTGCCTTCCGATTGCCGGTTCGGCTTCAGGCGTGCTGCCGTAGCGCCATCAGGCGGAGGATCTGCCCCGTGAATGAAGAGCACCCCCGTTTTTCTCAAGAGATTGTCGGTGTCACGCTCGCGGCCGGCAAGGGCTCGCGCATGTTGAGTTTGCAGACCCTGCTTCCCAAACCCGTCCTGCCCGTGCTCGACAAGCCCATCGTCTACCACCAGCTCGAGGCGATGGTGCGGCTGGGCATCCGCAAGGCCATCGTCGTGGTCGGACACCGCGGGTACGAAGTGGTCCGCCAGATCGAGCGCCAGCCGCCTCTCGGCCTCGAGATCGACTACGTGGCCCAGGAGAGCAATCTCGGCATCGCTCACTGTGTCGGATGCCTGGAAAGCGCCATCGCGGGCCCGTTTCTGCTGTTCCTGGGCGACATCTACTTCCATGCCCCCAGGCTGGACGGCATGCTCACGGTGTTCCGTGAACACCAGGCCGATGCGGTTCTGGGCGCCATCACCGAGCAGGACACCGCCGCCATTTCCCGGAACTACTGCATCGTAACCGACGAACACGGCCTTGCCCGGCAGGTCATCGAGAAGCCCCGGTTCCCCAAGAGCAGGCTCAAGGGCGTGGGCATCTACCTGTTTACCCCCGTCGTCTTTGACGCCATCCGCCGGACCTCCCGCACGGCCATGCGCGATGAGTACGAAATCACCGACAGCATCCAGATCCTGATCGAGCTCGGCTACGATGTCCGCACGTGCACCGACATCGTTCACGATCTCAACCTGACCTACCCTCGCGACCTGCTCGATTTGAATCTCTGGGCCCTGAAACACGAAGGCCTCGACCGGTACATCGCCGACACCGCTCGCATCGGCCCGGGCGCCGTCATCGAGCATTCCGTCGTTGGCGCGGGCGCGGTGGTCGGGGCGGGGGCGGTCCTGAAGAATTCCGTGGTCTTCGCGGGTGCGACCGTGTCCCCCGAACGCCGGCTGGAAGACGTGCTCGTCACCGAGTCCGACATCTGCCGTCCCTGACGGTCAAGCAGGAGGGAGACGCAGTCGCGTCGAAGCGGGTTTCTGCCTGTCCCCGTTGCCAGAGAGGAACCACGCGCCCCGCCGCCCGCGGACCTTACGACTTCTCGCCGCGTTCCGCGCCGTAGATCTTCTGCATGCACTCGGGACACAGGCCGTGGCTGAAATCGGCTTCGGAGTGTTCGCGCACGTAGGTCTCGAGCCCGGTCCAGGAGCCCTCGTCGTCGCGAATCCGTCTGCATTCCGCGCAGATGGGAATGAGCCCCTGGAGAGTCTTGATGCCTTTGAGCGCAATCTTCAATTCGGCGATCAGGTCCTCGCGCTCGAGTTCGGTGCGCTTTCTCGAACAAAGATAGCCCACCACCGTGCCGAACATCCGCAGCAATTCGCATTGATTGCGGGTCATGCCAACATCGCGCAGCAGGTTGTCCGCGCTCACGTGCCCAATCACTTTTTCGCCGTCCCAGAGCGCGGCGAACAGCTGGGGCGCGGTGACCTCCGACTTCCCGTCGGGGGAGGGGAACGTGGCACGCTCGACCAACACGAAGGCGTCCTTTGCGAGGAGGATGCGCCCTTCGGGGCTTTCGGGGGTGATGCGGGCCCGTAGATGCCGTTCGTCGCGAAGCAGCCCGTTCTCGTCGACGCCCCACGAGCCGCGGATGATCTCCGCCTCGTCCGTCAGCAGCCAGATGCCGACCCGGTCAAAGCCGAGGGCCGTGCGGCCCCATTCCACGGCGCGGCAGCAGATGTCGTCCACCGATTGCGCCGTGGACAGTTCGCTCGTGAGACTCACGAGCGACGATAGCTGCTCCGTGAACCGGCGTTCGTTCTCCTCGCGGGTGCGCAGGAGCCGCTGGGCGTGTTCCAGTTCGCGCCGGGCCTTTTCCAGGTCGCGGACCTGTTGCCGCAGTTCCCCCAGCTCGGGCGGTTCTGGCGAGGCGATGTCGGTCTCTTCCATGGTTCCAACACAGCTCCGGCCTGATTGGTCAATGTCCCCCACAGGATTTTACCACATCACTGGACATCACGGTGCGAATAAATAAATCTGGGAATACTTGAAAAAAGGGAAGAATCCGGGTTTCGGCGGGTGAACTCCCTGGTCAATCGCTGTTCTGCGCCGTCGTATTGGGCTCGTTGCGGACCCGCAGGCCGGCAGCGCGAAGGCGTTCGCACCACCGTTCCACCAGGTCGGCGTTGGACGGCGTGGCGGGGGCGCGGGATGCGGGATTCACCCCGAAGCGCTGCACCTTGCTTTCGCTGAGCGGGTTGCAGGCCATGAGTTCGATACCGGCCAGGTTGGGCAGGGACGCCGCCAGCGCTTCGATGCCCGCCAGGAAATCTTCGCGTTCGTTGCACCCCGGAATGATGGGCGACCGCAGAATGATCGCGGCGCCGTGGTCGTGCAGCATGTGGAGGTTCTGATGGATGCGCCTGAAGGACACGCCGGTGAACGCGATGTGTCTTTCGGGATCCGTCTCCTTGATGTCGAACAGGAACAAATCCACGAGCGGCATCATGGCCTCGAATACGGCGGCCTCGGCGTAGCCGCACGTCTGCATAACCGTATGGATGCTGTGGCTTCGGGCCGCACGCAACAAGCCCATGGCAAAATCGAACTGAAGCGTGGGTTCTCCGCCCGACAACGTCATCCCCCCGCCGGAGGTCTCGTAGAACGGCGCGTCACGCAGCACCTCGTTCATGACATCGCGTACGGACGCCTGACGTCCAACAAATTCCAGCGCCTGAGCGTAGCAGTGTTCGGTGCATTTCCCGCAGACCGCGCATTTGGCGCGATCCAGGGCGTGCACGGTCCCGTCCATGTGGTGCGCGCCCCGCGGGCAGACGCGGAAGCAATAGCCGCAACTGATGCACATCCGCGGGTCAAACGCGAGACTGGGTTCCGGCGAAATGGACTCGGGGTTGTGGCACCAGACACACCGTAGCGGGCACCCTTTCATGAAGACCGTGGTACGGATGCCGGGGCCGTCGTGAATGGAGAAGCGTTGAATCTCGAATATGTGCCCCCGGAGTTCCGGGGGGCCGGTGTCGGACATATCAGCATTTCCTGCGCGTGGCCTCGCGGCACGTGAAGACGTTGTCACTTACTCTCCTGGATTGCCATTCCGAAGTCAACCTCGCAATGGCCACCGATCGCGGTGCGCCCCGGGATCGCCGGGCGCCGGCTCGGCTTGCTCTTTCCTCCTCTTGAATGGGGACAGATCGTCGCGTCCCGGACGGCGCTTTAAACCGGTCCCCGTTCCATGCCATCTTCATCGTTGACGGGCACGCGGAACGGCTCAGGGCGCGTCCCCTGGGAGTCCCCCGGGATCGGCCGCGCCGCCTGACTGGTGCCGGTCAGGACTCGGGGCCGCCCGAGGGAGATGAATCCCGCGCAAGTTTTCGGTATCCTCTTGGAAACTCGATAGACCATAAGGCAGGAGGTGTCATGATTCACGTCATCGCGACCATCGATGTTCAGCCCGGCAAACGGGACGAGTTTCTGGAGATTTTCAAGGCCAATGTTCCGAACGTGCTGGCTGACGAGGGCTGTCTCTTTTACGAACCCGCCGTTGACGTGGAAGCCGACGCCGGCGCGCAGCCTCCGGTGCGCGACAATGTCGCCGTGGTCGTCGAGCAGTGGGCCAGCCTCGCGTGTCTCCATGCCCATCTGAGAAAACCGCACATGACCGCGTATCGGGAGCGGGTCAAGGATCTGGTGCGGCATGTCGAGATGCGCGTGTTGCGGTCGGCCTAGTGGAGCGCCGCGGGCCCGGGAGGACGCGCGCTGAGAGGCGGCCTTTCGCCCGCTGGACGCATGCGGGCCTCTCGCGTGCCGTTGCGCCGGCGCGGGAGAGAATGAGGAACAGAGCATGACGGGAAAGGAACTTGGCGAAAGACTGCGGGGCGGCGAACGGGTCTACGGCACATCGATCGTTTCCTCCTCGCCCCATTGGCCCCCGGCGGTTCACCAGACAGGGCTGGATTTTGTGTTTCTGGACACCGAACACATCACGCAGGACCGGGTGGTGCTGTCGTGGATGTGCCGCACCTACCGCGCGCTGGGCATCGCGCCGGTCGTGCGCATTCCGCGGGCCGATCCCTATCTGGCGTGCCAGGTGCTTGACGGCGGCGCCTGCGGCATTGTGGCCGCCTACGTCGAGACGCCGGAAGAGGCCCGCGCTCTGGCCGGGGCAACGAAATACCGGCCCCTGAAAGGCGCGCGACTCGAACAGGTGTTGCGGAATCCCGCCTCGCTTGCGCCGGAAATGGCGGCGTATGTGCGCGAGCGCTGCGCCGACAACGTGCTGATCGTGAACATCGAGAGCGTGCCCGCGATGGACAACCTCGACGCGATCCTCGCCGTGCCGGGCCTCGATGGCGTGCTGGTCGGCCCGCACGACATGACCTGCAACATCGGCGTGCCCGAACAGTACCAGCATCCCGAGTTCGAGCGGGCCATCGGTGCATTGATTGCGAAAGCGCGGGCGGCAAACGTTGGCGTCGGGGTGCATTTTTTCTGGGACACCATCGAGCAGGAGGTGGCATGGGCGAAGGCCGGGGCAAACCTCATGCTGCACAGCGGCGATATTTCGCTGTTCAGCAAGGCCCTGAGCGCCGACATTGATCATCTCAAGAAGGCGCTCGGCGACACCCTCGCGGCCGGCGGCGGAGATGAACTTATCGTCTGACCGGCCCGGGGCGGGAGCCGCATGCCCTGGCCAGGGGGGAGCTATGACGCATCACGTGAGCCGTCGGAACTTCATCGCCGCGGCGGGGGCCGGTGTGGCGGCCGCATCGGCGGCCGGTGCCGCATCGGCCCGGCAATCGCCCGGGAAACGCAGGCCCAACGTGCTGCTCTATGTTGTGGACGACCAGGGCCGGGGCGACGCCGGATGCTACGGCAATCCCGTCATCAAAACGCCGGGACTGGACCGGCTCGCCGCGGCGGGCGTGCGGTTCACCCACGGGTTCTGTACCACGGCCAGTTGCAGCGCGAGCCGCTCCGTCATTCTCTCCGGGCTGTACAATCACGCCAACGGCCAGTACGGTCACGAGCACGCCTACCACCATTTTGCGTCGTTTCCGGATGTGGACAGCCTGCCCGTGCGCCTGAGCAAAGCCGGGTACCGCACCGCGCGGATGGGCAAGTTTCATGTGGCCCCGGAATCCGTGTACCACTTTGATGAATTCCTCAAAGCCCCGGGCAATGTGCCCGCGGACATGGCGGAGGCCTGCCGGGAGTTCATCGCGGCCGCGAACGACACGCCCTTCTTCCTCTATTTCTGCACGACGCAGCCCCACCGGCCGTTTCACCGTCAGGGCGCGGACCCCGTGGCGCCCGGGGACGTCGTCGTGCCGCCGTATCTCCCCGATTCGCCCGAATGCCGCGAAGAACTGGCGCAGTATTACGGCAGCGTACAGACTGCCGACGCCGGATTGCTTCGCCTCCTGGACATCCTGCAGGAGACGGGCCGGTGGGACGACACGCTCGTGCTCTTCCTGTCGGATAACGGGATCGCGTTTCCCGGGGCGAAGACCACGCTGTATGAGCCGGGGATGAACCTCCCGTGCGTTGTGCGGGACCCGTTCGCGAAGACCGGCGGCGCCGTCACCGATGCCATGGTAAACTGGGCGGACATCACCCCCACGATCCTGGACTTCGCGGGCGTGGAGGTGGGGGAGAAGCCAGTGCAGGGGCGCTCGTTTCTGCCGGTGTTGCGCGGCGCGCCGTCCTCCGGCTGGGACGAGGTCTACGCTTCGCACACGTTTCATGAAATCACGATGTACTACCCGATGCGCGTCGTGCGCGAACGGCGCTACAAACTGATCTGGAATATCGCGCACGGGCTGACGTATCCCTTTGCGTCGGACCTGTACGACTCGGCCACGTGGCAGGGCGTTCTGAAACGCGGCGACGCGTACTACGGCAAACGCAGCGTTGCGGCGTACCTGCACCGTCCCGCGTTCGAGCTGTACGATCTGGACGCCGACCCCCATGAGGTCAACAACGTGGCCGAAGACCCGGCCCATGCGGAGACCCTCGAACGCTTGAAGAACAAACTCCGCGCGTTTCAGGAGCGTACCGGGGATCCCTGGCTGCTGAAATGGCAGTACGAATAGACCCGAGCACCGGAGGCAGGCGGACGATGAAGCGTCGCACCTTTCTGCGATATGCGGCCGCGGGGCCGGTAGCGTTCACGCTGGGGGCCACCGTGCGGGTCGAGTCTGCGCTCCGCAGTCGCCCGAATATCATCCTGTGCATGGCCGACGACCAGGGCTGGGGCGATACTGGCTATAACGGCCATCCGGTGCTGCAGACGCCCACGATGGACGCGATGGCGCGCGCCGGCATCCGGTTTAACCGTTTCTATTCAGCCGCCCCGGTATGTTCACCGACGCGGGGAAGTTGTCTGACCGGCCGTCATCCGTATCGTTATGGCATCTTCCACGCCAACGAAGGGCATATGAAACCGCAGGAAGTGACTCTGGCCGAAGTCCTGAAGGGGCTGGGCTACCGAACCGGGCATTTCGGCAAATGGCACCTCGGGACGTTAACTCGAACCGTCAAGGACTCAAACCGCGGCGGCCCTGAAGGCGCCGAGCACTACAGTCCGCCCTGGGAAAACGGATTTGACGTGTGTTTCTCGACCGAGGCGAAGGTCCCCACCTGGAACCCAATGGTCGACCCCAAGACGGGCACGGCGTATGGCACGCGATACTGGCGCGAGGATGGCGCCATTGTTGACGAGGATCTCGAGGGAGATGATTCGCGCATCATCATGGACCGCGCCATCCCGTTCCTGCGCCGGGCCATCGAAGCAGTCACGCCCTTCTTTGCGGTCATCTGGTTTCATGCACCGCACATGCCCGTCGTAAGCGGTGGCAAATACCTGGCCATGTACGAGGGCCAGCCTGATGAGCGCGCACATTACTACGGCTGCATCACCGCGATGGACGAACAGCTGGGCCGTCTCCGGGAGGAACTGTGCCTGCTGGGCGCGACAGAGAACACCATGGTATGGTTCTGCAGCGACAACGGCCCCGAGGGGCAGACCGGGAGTTCGCCGGGCACCACCGGCGGGCTGCGGGGGCGCAAGCGCGACCTTTTCGAGGGCGGCATCCGGGTCCCGGGGGTGCTCGAATGGCCCGCGCGCGTTGTGCAACCGTTCAGCACGAGCGTGCCGTGCTGCACCTCGGATTTTTTCCCGACCATCTGCAACGTTCTGGGTGTTGCTGGGGAAGACGGTTCAGAACCCGTGGACGGCATCGATCTCATGCCGCTTATCGAGGGGCGCATGACGCAACGGCCGCATCCCATGGCCTTCGAATCGGGCAACCAGCTTGCATTGCTGGACAACCGGTACAAGACCGTTTCACTCGACGGTGGGAGAAGCTGGATGCTCTTCGACCTTGCCGGGGATCCCGGGGAAGAACGGAACCTGGCGGATGAGATGCCGGAATTGGTGCAGGCCATGCGCGAGAAGCTGGAATCCTGGCGAACCTCCTGCGCGAACAGCCGTGACGGCCAAGATTACGGAGGAAGCAATTGAGAAACCGAAGAGGTTTCCTGAGGCCTCCCGGGCACCTGATGCCGCGGCCGGGAGTCTTGAAATCCGTGCCGGGGAGGGACTATTGATAGAGCTGGACGCGAAACGCGGGAGGGTGCGGCCCGGGGATGAGGCCGAAACGGGCCTCTGCGGGCCTCCTGCAACCTTCACCAGAGGGGAGTTCTCGATGTCTCGTACAAGACTGACGCGCAGGGAGTTCATGGCGGCGACCGGCGCCGGACTTGCCACGTGCGGCGTGCCGCGCTTTGCCAGTGCCAGCCGCCTGACCCGGTCCGATCGGCCGAATTTTGTGATCGTCTTTCTCGATGACTGCGGCTACCGCGACATCGGCTGTTTCGGGGCCGACGGCTACGAAACGCCTCATCTGGATCGCATGGCCGCCGAGGGAATCCGGTTCACCGATTTTTACGCGGCGGCGGCTTCCTGCACCCCTTCGCGGGCCGCGCTCGTGACCGGCTGTTATCCCTCCCGTGTCGGGCTGCCGAACGTCCTGGACCACACCGCCAACATCGGACTGCACGAAGACGAAACGACCATCGCGGAAGTCTTGAAATCGCGCGGCTATGCCACGGCGTGTTACGGCAAGTGGCATCTCGGGCACCATTCGAAGTTCCTGCCCACCCGGCACGGCTTTGACGAGTACTTCGGGCTCCCCTATTCCAACGACATGTGGCCGCGGCATCCCACTTACGACGCGTTTCCGTCGCTGCCATTGATCGAAGGCGAGGAGATCCTCCAGTACAATCCCGACCAGCGCCAGCTCACGACCTGGTACACCCGGCGCGCGGTCAACTTCATTACCCGCCACAAGGAGGAGCCGTTCCTGGTCTACCTCGCCCACACCATGGCCCATGTGCCGCTGCACGTGTCGGACAAGTTCGCCGGGCGGTCAGCGCAGGGACCCTACGGCGACGTGCTCATGGAACTGGACTGGTCGGTCGGGCAGATCCTGTCCACCGTGCGTGCGCTCGGGCTCGACAGCAATACCCTCGTCGTGTTCACCTCCGACAACGGCCCCTGGCTGAGTTACGGGGACCATGCCGGGTCGGCCTTGCCCCTGCGCGAAGGCAAGGGAACTGCGTTCGACGGCGGGCAGCGCGAGCCGTTCATCGCGTGGTGGCCGGGCCAGATCCCCGCGGGATCGGTCTGCCGCGAGCTGGCGGTCACGTTCGATCTGCTGCCCACGCTGGCCGGCCTGGCGGGCGCGGACCTGGCTCCCGGACGCACAATCGACGGCAGGGATATCTGGCCCCTGCTCAGCGGAGCGCCCAATGCCGTTACGCCCCACGACGCGTTCTTTTACCATCTTGGCGGGCGGGTCCATGCCGTGCGCAGCGGCAAATGGAAGCTCCATGCGCCGCACAAGTACCGCAGCCTGGCCGGGGAAGGCGGCGGCGGCTGGCCGGGACCCTACGAAAACAAGGAGATCGGGTGGGCGCTCTTCGACCTCGAGACCGATATCGGCGAGACCACCGATGTCGCCGATACGCATCCCGACGTGGTGGACCGCCTCAAGACGCTGATAGAGGCGTTCGAAAAGGACATCAAGGACAACGCGCGCCCCGCCGGGCGGGTATAGGGGGAGAGGTACGGTGCGGACGGCACGACACAGCGCTCCAAGGCATGCAATGCGAGTCCTGCTCATGGCCCTTTCTGTCGGTATTCTGGCGGCGATGCAGGCGTGGGGCGCGGTGGAAGACGAATTCCGGCCGTCCGCGCAGATCGTCTACAAGACCATTGGCGACGTTGCGCTGCAACTGCATATGTTTCAGCCCGAAGGCTGGAACGCGAACGACAAACGCCCGGCACTGGTGTTCTTCTTTGGCGGCGGCTGGACCGGCGGAACGCCCCAGCAGTTTTACCCGCAAAGCGCCCATTATGCGGAATTGGGCCTGGTCGCGTTTTCGGCCGAGTACCGCGTGCATTCCCGGCATGGCACAACGCCGTTCGAGTGTGTCGAGGACGGCAAATCCGCGGTACGCTATGTGCGGGCGCATGCGGCGGAGCTGGGCATCGACCCGCAGCGCATCGTGGCCGGGGGCGGTTCCGCGGGCGGTCACGTGGCGGCGTGCACCGGCATCATCGAGGGCCTGGAAACAAGCGAAGACACCGCCGTGAGTTCGAAGCCCAACGCGTTGATGCTGTTTAATCCCGCCGTAGACACGGTCAGTCTCGAGCGCCGGGCTTCCAGGTTCGGGGGCCGGGCCGAGGAACTGTCCCCGGTGCATCATGTCAAGGCCGGCGCACCGCCCACGGTCATCTTTCACGGCACGGCAGACGAGACCGTCGCGTTTGCGGATGTTCAACGCTTCTGCGAACTGATGAAGGCGGCCGGTAACCGGTGCGACCTGGTGCCTTTTGAAGGCGCTTCGCACGGATTCTTTAATTACAGACGCTCGCGCACGGCGTTCGACGCCACGCTCCGCGAAGGCGATGCCTTCCTGAAATCGCTCGGCTACCTGTCCGGGTTGACCCGGGAACCAGACCAACAGGGGACCCCATGATGGCACGTCCGACGCGTACCCGCCGGGATTTCCTGCGATGGGCGGGCCTGGGCGCCGCCGCGTACGCGTTTGGGCTCGGACCCAGCGTCGCGCAGCCACCCGGACGAAGGCCCAATGTTATCGTCATCCTGACCGATGATCAGGGGTCTATCGATATCAACTGTTTCGGCGCAACGGACCTGCACACGCCGAATCTAGACGCTCTGGCCGCGCGCGGAACGCGATTCACCCAGTTTTACTCGGGCGCGCCCATCTGTTCTCCGTCCCGCGCGGCCCTCCTCACGGGACGCTGTCCCCAGCGGGCGGAACTTCCAACGAATGCCCACGGCGACACGGGCATGCCGGGGCGCCAGATGACCATCGCCGAGATGCTCAGGGCCGCGGGGTATCGCACAGGCATCTTCGGCAAATGGCATCTGGGAGAGGCGGACGACCAGACGCCGCTGGCGCAGGGGTTTGACGAATTCTTTGGCCACAAGCTCGGCTGTATCGACAATTACTCGCATTTCTTCTACTGGAGCGGCCCAAACCGGCACGACCTGTGGCGCGACAACCAGGAAATCTGGGAAGAAGGCGCGTATTTCCCCGGCCTCGTCGTGCGGGAGGCACACCGGTTTCTCGAAGAAAACCGGGACACCCCCTTCTTCATGTATCTGCCCTTTAATGTCCCGCATTATCCCATGCAGGGAGAGGCGGAGTACCGCGCACAATATGCCGGCACGGAAGAGCCGCGAAAAGCCTACGCGGCCTTTGTCTCCACGCTCGACGAGAAGATCGGCGACGTCATCCGCAAGGTCGATGCGCTGGGCCTGCGCGAAAACACTCTCATCATCGTCATGAGCGATAACGGGCATTCCGTCGAGGAACGCGCCAATTTCGGCGGAGGCCGCACCGGGCCTTACCGTGGACACAAATTCACGCTCTGGGAGGGCGGTATCCGCCTGCCGTGCATCGCGTCGTGGCCCGGCATCGTTCCCGAAGGCGAAGTGCGCGGCCAGATGGTCGCCAGCATGGATTGGCTGCCCACGATCGCCCATTATTGTGGCGTCGCCGCGCCGGACCGTCTTCTCGACGGGCGAAGCATCGCGGAGGTGATTGCGTCCGCCGATGCGGCATCCCCGCATGAATCCCTCTGCTGGCAGTCGGACAAACAGTGGGCGGTTCGCGAGGGCGACTGGAAACTCGTCGTGAACGGGCCGGCCTCCATCCAAGATGGCAGCGAAATCCCCGCTCAGGAAGTCTTCCTCTCGAATCTTGCTGATAATCCCGGCGAATCGAATAATCTTGCTGCCGAAAAACCGGAAATCGTCGAGCGCCTCACGCGCATTCACGAAAACTGGGCAATAGACGTCCAGCGCCAATAAGCCAAGTGACACACTCGCACCGTTCGCGGTACCCCAAGAGCGCCGAGCTCAGCTCGGCATCCTGTCTCTTCTTCCCAACGGGGACACGTAGTCGCGCCGGGGACGGCGCTTGGAACATGTCCCCGTTCTGCTCCGGCGTTTTTAAACTCCGAGACCTCTACGGCCTCTGTGGCCAATCGCTTGAATTGGGCCCCGTTCCGGGGGCCCCGGAGTCCCATCTTTGCCATCATGGGCGATTCAGACGCTTCCTGGCGCGCGGTCCGAAAGGGCTCTTATCCCGCGTTCGGGGTGAGCGTAACGCGCACGTCTACGTCGCCCGTTTCGGGTTTGCCCTCACCCGCTTCGAAGGTCACGATGCTCAGCATGCGGACGATGTCGTCCTGTGCCATGCGAACAAGGGCGAGAAGTTCCGGGGTGGCGGTAACCACGACCTTATCCACAGGCGCCTTCATGCTGAGATTGGCATCGGCCTTGGCCTTTCGGACCGCGTCGATCACCGCGACGGCGACGTCGAAGGTTCGCGCATCCGCGGGCGGCGCGATGGCGTCGAGTTCTTCGTCTCCGGGCCAGGGGCTGCGGTGTACGGACGCGTGCATGCCGGGATCGTTGCTGTAGCACCAGTGCCACACGTCTTCGCACAGGAACGGGAGGTATGGTGCAAACATCCGCACGATGGCGCGGTGCAGCAGGCGCAGGGTCGCCGCCGCCGAGAGCCGCGCTTCCGTCAAATCCTCGTCATAGGTGCGCGGTTTGGCCAGTTCGAGGTAGTTGTCGCAGAAGGTCTTCCAGAAGAAGTCCTCGATGAGCATTAGAGCCTGTGCGTAGTCGAACTCCACCAGGGCCTGAGTGGCGCGGGCAACTGTGTCTCGCAGGCGCGCCACGACCGCGCGGTCGGTTTCCATGACAACCTGCGCAGGCCCCAGCCTGGCCGGGTCGATGGATTCGAAACGCCCCACGGCGAATTTGCTGGCGTTGAATAGTTTGGTGCACAGCCGTTTGCCGACTTTGAAAACCTGCTCGTCGTAGGCGGTGTCCACGCCCAGCCGGGCCCGGGCCGCCCAGTAACGCACGCTGTCCGCGCCGAACTCGTCGAGCAGCGGTTCGGGGGTGACCACGTTGCCCTGGCTCTTTGACATCTTTTTGCGGTCGGGATCAAGAATCCATCCGCTGATCACCACGTTGCGCCAGGGCACCTCTTGCTCGTGAAGGTAGGCTTTGACAATCGTGTAGAAGGCCCAGGTGCGGATGATTTCGTGGCTCTGCGGACGGATGTCCATCGGGAACAGTTTCTTGTGGCGTTCGGGCGCGGTGGCCCATTTCGAGGCGATCTGGGGCGTCAATGAACTCGTGGCCCAGGTGTCGAAGACGTCCGGGTCGCCCGTGAACCCTCCCGGCACGTTGCGCTGGTCTTCCGTGTATCCCTGCGGGACCTGGTCCAGCGGGTCCACGGGAAGCTGGTCGGGCGAGGGCACGATGGGATTGCCATACTGCACAATGCCGTTGGCGTCGATGGGATACCACAGGGGGATGGGGACGCCGAAATAGCGCTGGCGGCTCATGCACCAGTCCTGGTTGAGCCCTTCGACCCAGGATTCGTAGCGTTTGCCCATGAACGACGGATGCCAGTGGATCTTGCGGCCCTGCTCGATGAGGGCGTCCTTCTTGTCGAGAATGCGGGTATACCACTGCCGCGTGGGGATCAGTTCAAGCGGGCGGTCGCCTTTCTCGAAGAAGCGGACGGGATGCGTGATCTCCTGGCGGGGGCGGTCAACGACGCCCCCCATTTCCTCGGCCAGATCCATGAGCACTTTCTGGGCGCGTTTGGTGTACATGCCGGCAATGCGCGCGTAATTGGCGTTGGCCGTGTCCGGAGCCAGGCTTTCCCATCCGGGTTCACCGAAGGTGATGGGGAGCAAGTGCCCGTCTTTTCCGATCACCTGGCGCAGGGGGAGGTTGAACTGCCGCCACCACTCCACATCGGTCTGGTCGCCGAAGGTGCACACCATCACGACCCCGGTACCTTTCTCGGGGTCGGCTTTCGGATCGGCCATGATGGGCACCGGCACATGGAAGAACGGCGTCACCGCATGCTTGCCGATGTACGACGTGTACCGTTCGTCTTCGGGATGCACCAGCACCGCTACGCAGGCCGCCAGCAGCTCGGGACGCGTGGTGGCGATCACCAGGCAGCCGTCGGGTTCCTGCAGCGGAAACCGCAGGTAGTGGTAGGCGCTGGGCACGTCTTTGTCGACCACTTCGGCTTGGGCGATCGCGGTCCGGAAATCGACGTCCCACATCACGGGGGTTTCGTCCTGGTAGCATTCGCCCTTGGCGAGGAGATCCAGGAAGCTCTTCTGGGAAGTCAGTCGGCAATGGGCGTCGATGGTGGCGTACTCCTGATTCCAGTCGTACGACAGGCCAAGGCGCGTCCATAAATGACGAAACGCTTCCTCGTCTTCCCGGGTCACGGCATTGCAGAGTTCGATGAAGTTGCGGCGGCTGACGGGGAGCGGATCGCCCTTCGTGCCGCGCTCCCGCTGGAAGCCCGGTTCATAGTGGAGATGCGGCTCGCACCGCACGTTGTAGAGATTCTGCACACGGCGCTCGGTCGGCAGCCCGTTGTCGTCCCATCCGATCGGAAAGAAGATGTTCTTCCCGCGCATGCGTTGAAACCGCACGATGAAATCCTGGTGGCTGTAACTGAACAGGTGACCGACATGCAGCGAGCCGCTCACCGTCGGGGGCGGCGTATCGACCACAAACGTCTCGTCGCGGCCCGGTTCCGGATCCCACGCATACAGCGCGCTCTCGTTCCATTGGGCGCACCACGTGTCCTCGATCGCGTTCACCTCGTACTTCTTCGGAATGCCTTCGGATAGGGTCGACATGCTCCACTCCCGGGTAAGACCGTGCTTTTAAACAGCATGGAAATGCCTGCGCAATGACTGAGAAAGGTGGCAAAAGTATACCAAAACCCCGCCCAAGAGCAAAAATGACTTCTGCCCGCTCGGCTCTTTCGATCTCACGCCGTCGAAGCCGTCGCTCAGACGGCCGCCGGGGCCGCCCGCCGAACCGAAGCTATTGCCAGACTCCCCGGAACTGCCCTATCATGGAAATATGCACACGTTACGATTCTGTTGACTCAACGTGCAGGACAGGATGCCAGACATGCCGCGAACGACCTTGATCGGGTTGGTGCTCTTTGCCGCGGGAGCGTTCATGCCCGCACGGGCCGACTCCATCGTGTACCGGGGACGCGAGTACTCCGGGGTCATCGTGGAGGAGCTGACGAATCAATACGTCGTGCACTTCCCGGAGACGGGGCGTAAGAAGTACTTCTCAAAGGAAGACGTCAGTTCTGTCGAGATCTCCGGAAAAACGGCGCGGTCCGCGCGGCCGGTCCCGGACGCGATTCCGGGGATTTCCGGCCCGCTGCTGGCTCCGGAGCCGTCCGAGCCGCCGGCGCCGTCGCCCCAGCAGGCCGCCCTGGAGGAATACAAACGGCGGCAGCAGATCCGCGCCCAGGCCGAGTATGAGGCAGCCTTCGAACACTGGAGCAAACTCGAAGAAGACCAGCGCACTGCGCTGCTCTCCTTCTCGGCGGAGCAGGCCGCCGCGGCCGAGAATGAATGGCGGCAGCTCGCCGAAACTGCTGACCGGACGCGCCAGGAACTGGGCCAGCGGCTGGAAACCCTTCGCGCGAATATCCAGCGCGCCGTATCCGAACGGGACCAGCAGGTCAACGAGGTCTACAACGCCGCCCTGGACAATTCCGGCTCTAGCCTCTACGGATACCTGAACGATCGCGAGGCGGAGGAAGCCGACGTCCTGAGTTACGTCACCGGGGTCACCCCCGAGGAGTTCGCGGAAGACGTCGCGCAGGGGTACATCCGCGGGAACCGCCGCCGGGCCAATCCCTACGCCCGGGCCAACGCCCGGCGCCTGGCCGATGCCATGGACGCCGCCCAGGCCGAGGCCGACCGGGTCGCGCAGGACCACAACACCCGCATCGCCGCCGACAACCTCGCGTTGAGGCAAGTGCTGGAGGAACAACGCAATTTCGAACGCAGCACCCGGCCCGCCATACAGCGCTGCGCGGATCAGGCGCGCCGTACCGCCGGTCTCGCCCAGTATCTCAAGTCGCTCGACGACGCCCTCGCCGGCGACTTTGAGCCCGGCCTTACCTACCGGACCCTGTTCTCCGTCGAGGGGAAGGGCGTCGTTCAGCGCGACGTAAGCGTGGCGGCACCCCTCATGCGGGTCGACTGGTGGCTGGACACGGCCGACCCCCGTGCCGGCCAGTTCACCGTGCGGGTCTACGACAACGCCACGCAGAAGATCGTCCGGACCGAGACCTCCGCCAACAAGCCCCCGTCCAACTATTTTTTGGTCATCGGTGAGCCGGGCGAATACCTCATCGAGGCCGAAGGACCGGAAGGCTTGACCTACACCCTCGAAGGCAGAGAACTGCAGGACTCCGCGCTGCCCCCAATCGGCAACGACAACCAGTAAGCCGTCCCACCCGCATGCGCCGGACCATCCCGTCCCACAGCCGTTACGCCAGCGCCCGCGCTGACACGCTTCGGCCCGGGCGCAAGCGTTTCGCGCGTCTTTTGCAGCGGGGCGGGGCGATTTGCTACTTTGCGCGTTCCGGCATTCCGCCGGGTGCACAGGAGGTTCCATGCATTCCACGAATACCTCCGGCTGGTATGTCTCGCTGCACGGCGGGCATACGGCCGAATTCTGCGACCATGGCGAAGGCCGGTTGCGCGATTTGCTCGAGGCGGCCGCCGCGAAGGGTTTCAGGACCTACGGCGTGACCGAACACGCCGCGCGCGTCGAGGAACGGTTTCTCTATCCCAACGAGCGCGACATGGGCTGGACCATCGAAAAGGTGCAGGACGATTTTGCCCGGTACGCCGAAACCGTGTTTGCGCTGGCGGATGAGCTGGCGGGACGTCTGACCGTCTTGCGCGGCATGGAAGCCGAGGTTGTGCCCGCGGACGGCTACGCGGAACTGATGCTGGCTTACCGTCGGCGCTATGCTTTCGATTACATGGTAGGGTCGGTGCATTACGTCGACGAAATGCCCATCGACAACACCGCCCGCCAGTTTGAAGTGGCGATCGAGGCCGTTGGGGGACTGGACCGACTGGCCATCCGGTACTACCAGACCCTCGCGGACATGGCGGCCGCCTTGAAACCGGAGGTCATCGGCCATTTCGACGTGATCCGCAAGCTGGGGTGGCGTTACGGCGACGTGGCCACGCCGGCGATTCGGACCGCCGCCGCCGAAGCCCTCGAGGCGGTGCGCGAACACGACTGCATTCTCGACCTGAACACCGCCGGGTACCGAAAGGGGCTCGACACGCCGTATCCGGATGTTTGGGTGCTTGAGCTCGCCCGCGACATGAACATCCCCTTCGCCCTCGGCGACGACAGCCATGCCCCGGACCAGGTCGGCGCGGGATTCCATGAGGGGCGCGAGTACCTCCTTTCGCACGGCATCAACACCGTCACTGTCCTCCAGCGTGACGGCAACGCCATCTCCCGCATCCGCGTGCCGCTTACTCACCCGTAGACGATGAACGAGAGAACGACCGGCGAAGGCGCCGGTCCCGCACCGGAGGAGACGGCGGAGAACGGGGACATGTTCCAAGCGCCGCCCCGGCGCGACAACGTGTCCCCGTTCGGACCGTCATCACATGGACATCCCCGCGCGGCGGGGGAGACCGCGCGGGGAAGCGGGGGGAGTGAGAGGGTGGAAATCTCTCTCTTATTTAACCTGGATGGTCCGGGGCTGATAGGCCTGAACCTTCGGCAGGGTGATCGTCACGACCCCATCCTTCATCGTCGCGTTGATATTGGCGGTGTCGATGGCCTTGCTCAGGGCAAACACGCGCCGGTAATCGGCCGGCGTGCGTTCGCGCAGCAGGTACACGCCCTTGCCGCTGGTGCTGGCCCGGCGGGCCGCAAGGGTCAGTTCGCCGTCTTTGACCTCGAGTTCGACCTTGTCCTTCTCGACTCCGGCGAGTTCGGCCTCGATGCGCACCTGCTCGGGTTCTTCGACGATATTCACACGGGGCATGATGTATTGCCTGGTTTCTTGCGCCGTTGCGGTGGTCATGTCTTGTCGCTCCTTATTCGGTTACCGGCCTTGCGGGCAGTTACTTCACACTCAGTTCGATGCGTTGCGGTTTGGCCGATTCGCGTTTCGGCAGCGTCACCCGCAACACCCCGTCGCGCAGTTCCGCCTTCACGTTGTCGTTGTCGAACCCGCCGGGCACCTCGAAGGTCCGTTGGAATTCACCGTACCGGTTTTCCATCCGGTGCACGTTGCGGTCGGTCTCGTTGCGTTTGTACTCGCGCTTGCCGCGGATCGTGATGGTATTGTCGAGGGTTTCAATGTGGAGGTCGTCCGAACTCACGCCCGGCACGTCCGCCTCTAGCACATACGCGTCTTGCGTCTCCACCAGATCCATCGGCGGACGCCAGTTGCGTCCCAGCGCGTTCCAATCGTACGTGAAGTCCTCCATCAGCCTGTTCAATTCACCCTGCAGATCGCTGAACGCGCTCCAGGGCATCAGGTCTCCCGAATTCTTCCAGCGTACCAGAGCCATCTCAGTTCCTCCTTTACCTTCGCAGACCCCATCTCGTGGGGCCGGTGTCGTGTCGTGTTCTCGCCTGGAAGACTTAGCAGGTCTTGTGCCACTCTGCCGGACTTTGCGTAAACCCTTTTGCTGTAATGAGATGACCGTTCCGGTCGGTTCCCGTTCCCGCACAACCGCCGCCGGGATGTTTCGAAATGAACGGCCCGTGTTGCGGTTTGAAGCGCGGGGCGGGTAAAACATTGACAAGCACGGGGGGCTGTGCTAGACTCCGATTAGTTGCGCAACACCTGAAGTGTTAATTCGTTAGAACGGGAGGAGCGCCCGGTGGGCACACCAGTCAGAACCGCGAAGAAATCCATGGCCCTCTTATTGGTGGTGGCGATTGGAGTCACGGCGACCGCGTCGTGGGCCCAAGTCTACGACCCCACGGGGGAGTTTCCGCCGACCACCGGAATGGAAAAAGCGCTGACCAAGCTTGGCCGCGGTCTGTCGAACGTCTTTCTCGGGTGGGCCGAAATCCCCCTGACGTTCGACCGTAACCTGAAGAAGGGCAAGCCCTTTGCCTACCTGTTCGGGGTCGCACCGGTCTTGGGCACCGCGCGGGCGTTTGTCCGCACGGGAACGGGCGTATTCGAAGTGGTGACTTTCCCGTTCTCGGACCGCGATGTCAACTACGAACCCATCCTCGAGCCCGAGTACATTTTCTAATCCCTTGAACAACTGGAAGCAGCAAGGGGCCGGGGTCGTGGGGCCGGTGACGCTTAACGATGGCACGCGGGGGCGGATTGTTCTCATCGGGCCGCGAAACGTGCCGGGCGGGGCCATGGCCGTGCTTCAGGACAAAGACGGGGGCCCAGTCAAGTCGCTGCCTTTGACGGCCATCCTGGAAAGGCTTGCGCCGGCGGACGTCGTCGCGATTCTATGCGCGCAGGAGCGCCAGTTCGGCGAGAGCGGATTGCCGGCCCTGAACCCATCGTGAACACGCCACGAAATATCGAGTACCTTCTCGAAGAAATCATCACCCTGCCCAGTCTTCCGGCCACGCTGGCGCGGATCATCCAGTTGTTGAATGATCCCGAATCGTCCCTGTCGGACGTGGGCAAAGCCATCACCCAGGACCCCGCCATCGCCCTCAAGACGCTCCGCCTGGCGAACTCCGCCGCGTACGGGTTGCGGGAGCACGTGACGTCGGTCGAGCATGCCGTTGCGCTGCTCGGGGCCAAGGTCATCCAGAACCTCGTGCTTACGGCCACGGTCTTTGATACGCTCAGCCACAGCGCGGGTCTGGTGTTTCAGCACAGCATCGCCGCCGGACTCGCCGCGCGCGCCGTGCTGCGCGTCGGGCGCATCCGGCTGCCGTTGCAACCCGATGAGGCCTTCGTCTACGGCTTGCTGCACGACATTGGCAAAATCATCCTGGAAGACTACATGGCCGAGGATCTCATGCAGGCGGAGGAAGTGAGCCGGAGCCGGCGTATTCCGGCGTACCAGGTGGAATGCGAAGTCATCGGCGCCGACCACGCGGAAGTGGGCGGCCGGCTGGCGATGAACTGGCGTCTGCCGGAATCGATCGCATCGGCCATTCTGGCCCATCATGACCTGTCCCGCTGCGACAATGACGATTCCCGCCGCTATGCCGCGCTGCTCAATGTGGCCGACGCCATGTGCATTGAGGCCGGTCTTCCTTCGTATGAGGGCGCCGTCGTCGGCGATTCCGGCGAATCGTGGGCCCTTCTGGGGGTCGAAAGCGTGACAATCCCCGCGATTATGGACGATTTCTTCGCTTCGATGCCGGAAGTGCAAGAACTTACCGAAGCCATGTCGTGAGCCCGCGGAGCGCCATGGTCCTGCGCGAGCTGCACACCGACGGGTTTCGGTGCCTGGCGTCCCTCGCCTTCGCGCCGGGCGGCGGCGTCAATGTCATCTCGGGCGACAACGCCCAGGGCAAGACCTCCCTTCTCGAAGCCGTACTCTACGCCGCTACCTCCAAGAGCCACCGCACTAACCAGGAGACGGATCTCGTGCAGCACGGCTGCCCGGGATTCCGCATTCGCGCCGTCGCCCAGCGCCCGGGCCGGGAGGTCGCCGTCGACGCAATCTGGTGGCGCGGCGAAAAGCGGTTCAAAGTTAACGGCGTGTCCCAGTCCCGCGTGAGCGACATTCTCGGCAAGCTGCCGGTCGTGTTCTTCTCGCCCGAAGACGTCGAACTGGTGCGGGGGACCGCGTCGATCCGCCGCCGCTTTCTCGACATGGCCATCTCCCAGCTCGAGCCGCCGTACCTGCGTGCCCTCCAGCAGTACCGCCTGGCGCTCAAGCAGCGCAACGAACTGCTGAAACAGGACCGGGTCACGGGAGACCTGCTCGACGCCTGGGACGAGCAGCTTGTCCGGCATGGGACGGTCATAGTCCGCAGCCGGCTGGTGTTCGGGCGGGAACTGGCCCGTTTCGCCGCGCCGGCCTACGACGCCATTGCCGCGCGCGAAGGTCTCGAGCTCGCGTATCTTCCCGACATCGGAAGCGGCGAGGACTACGCCACCGTGCTGCTGGAGAATCGCGACCGCGACCGCCGCTACGGGCTGACCAACCGCGGGCCCCACCGCGACGATTTTGAACTCTCGGTCGAAGGCAAACCGGCGCGCCAGTTCGCGTCCCAGGGCCAGCAGCGCACCGCCGCGCTCGCCCTCAAGCTCGCCGAGCTGAAGCTGGTACGCGAACGCATCTCCGAGTATCCTATGCTGATGCTCGACGATGTGCTGTCCGAGCTGGACGCCCATCGCTCAAGCCGGCTGTTCAACGCGATTCCGGAGGAAGCGCAGTGCCTGCTCACCACCACCGACCTGACCACCAGCGCCGTGCCTTCCGGATTGGCGTGTTCTGTGTTCCGGATCCGGAACGGGGCCTTGTCGCCCGCGTGACCCGGGCGCATTTCACCGCGTCGAGGACCTTGCCGTGAAACGCAAGAAGGACCCCTCGAGCATCCAAGACGTGCTTGCCCAGCTGAAGCGCGAAACCGAGCTGGGCCGCCAGCTCGAACTGGCCCAGATCTGGTCCCGCTGGCCCGAGATTGCCGGTCCCGATCTCATGGAGCATGGACGGCCGCACGGCATCCGCGACAACACCCTGTACATCGAGGCCGACAGTCCCGTCTGGATGCATACCTTCGCCTTCCGGAAGTGGCGCCTCATCGGCCGGATCAACCGGATGGCCGGCCACGAGCTCATCTCCGACATCTTTCTTGTGCTTTCGGAGGGCGCGGAACCCGCCGACTCACAAGATGGCGTATAGACCGCTTCCAACAGGCGCAAAATATTGCGTTTTTCTTTGATTTTCCCGTGCCGTTTTGCTAGAATATGGCGACGAAATTCCGGCCTTCGGCCACGATCCCGATTTGTGAGGTAAGTTCAATGGCAAAAGACGGTTACGATGCTGGTTCCATTCAAGTGCTGGAGGGTCTCCTGGCGGTCCGGAAACGACCCGCGATGTATATCGGAGACACCAACGTCCGAGGGCTGCATCACCTGGTCTATGAGGTCGTCGACAACAGCATCGATGAGGCGTTGAACGGCAGTTGCACCAAGATCAGTGTGACGATCCACATCGACAACAGCGTGAGCGTTGTCGATGACGGTCGCGGCATTCCGGTGGACAACCATCCCAAATACCGCAACAAGTCCGCTCTTGAAGTCGTGATGACGGTGCTGCACGCCGGGGGCAAGTTCGACAACTCAAGTTACAAGGTGGCCGGCGGGCTGCACGGGGTGGGCGTTTCGTGCGTAAACGCCCTGTCGGAGTGGTGCGAGGTGGAGGTCAGGCGCGACGGATTTGCGCACGTCCTGGCCTTCAGAAGGGGCATTCCCGAGGGCAAACTGGAAAAACGGGGACGGACCAAAGCCACCGGCACGCGGGTGACCTTCCGCCCCGATCCGGAGATCTTCGAAGTCTCCGAATACAACGCCGATACCTTGCTGGGGCGCTTGCGCGAACTGGCGTTCCTCAACAAGGGCCTGAAGATCCTCTTCGAGGACGAACGCACCGACGCCGAACCGCTCGTGATGCAGTACAAGGGCGGCATCATCGAGTACGTGGAATACCTCAACCGGAACCGCGAGACCCTTCACCGCAAACCCATCTATTTCGAAGCGGAGAGGGACCGGGTGCAGTGCGAGATCGCGCTGCAATACACCACGGCCTACACCGAGACGATCTCGTGTTTCGCCAACAACATCAATACCCACGAAGGCGGCACCCATCTCAGCGGGTTCCGGGCCGCCCTGACCAAAGCCCTGAACGATTACGCGCGCAAGAACAACCAGTTCAAGAAGGCCGATATGAGCATCTCGGGCGACGATACCCGGGAAGGCCTTACGGCCATCGTTTCCGTGCGCGTGCCCAATCCGCAATTCGAAGGCCAGACCAAGATGAAGCTGGGCAACAGCGAGGTCCAGGGCATCGTGAACTCGATGGTCTATGAGGGCTTGCAGACCTATTTCGAGGAAAACCCCACCATCGCCAACCGCATCATCAGCAAAACGGTGGAAGCGGCCCGCGCGCGCGAGGCCGCCCGAAAAGCCCGCGAGCTGACCCGCCGCAAAGGCGCGCTCGACAGCAGTTCCCTGCCCGGAAAACTCGCCGACTGTTCCGAGAAGGACCCCGCGTTGTGCGAACTTTTCATCGTTGAGGGCGACAGCGCCGGCGGCTCCGCGAAACAGGGCCGCGACCGCCGCTATCAGGCCATCCTGCCCCTGCGCGGCAAAATCCTGAACGTTGAGAAGGCGCGCGTCGACCGAATGCTCAACAACGCGGAAATCCGGGCGCTGATCACCGCGATCGGCGTGGGGTTCGGCAAAGACGAGTTCAAGGTCGAAAGCCTGCGCTACCACAAGGTCATCATCATGACGGACGCGGACGTCGACGGAGCGCACATTCGCACGCTCCTGCTCACGTTCTTCTTCCGCCAGATGCCCGAACTGATCCGGCGCGGCCACCTGTTCATCGCTCAGCCGCCTCTGTATCAGGTCAAACGCGGCAAAAAGGTCCAATACATCAACACCGAGGACCAGATGGAACAGTTCCTGCTGGAGAACGTCCTCGACGAAGTGAGCGTTCTGGCATCGAACGGCAGCCCCCGCTCAAGCAAGGTGACCCTGAAGACGCTGCGCAAGGCGTTGCGTGCGGCGATCGAACGCGAAAACCTGTTCTCGCGCCTGCACCGCGTGTACGGCGCCGGCCGCGAAGCCGTCGAGAAAGCGCTGCAGCTTCCCCGCGAGAAATGGATGGATCCGGCGACCCTCTCCCGGACGGAACTGCGCGACCTGTTCGGCGACCAGGAGGTCATCGACACGGGCCTCGTTCAGGGCGTGCTGCTCCAGAATGGCGATGAAAACGGAAGTGTGAAGGTCAAACGCCAGAAGGGTCAGGTCGATATCGCGTTTCTGCGCAGCCACGAATTCTCCGTTCTCCTGTCGGGGGTGGAATCGTTGAACGCGATCGGCAATCCCCCGTTCCGGGTCGAGCCGGCCAAGGAGGGGGAGCCGTTCGAGACCGATGACCTGCTGAGTCTCCGCGAGCACCTGCTCGAACTCGCCAAGAAAGGCCTCACGATCCAGCGCTACAAGGGCCTCGGTGAGATGAACCCCGACCAGCTCATGGATACCACCATGAATCCCGACAGCCGGACCGTCCTTCGGGTCGAGGCCGAGGATGAAGCCGCCGCCGACGACATGTTTGTCACGTTGATGGGGGATCTGGTCGAGCCGCGCAAGGCGTTCATCGAGAAATACGCGGCGGAAGTCCGCAACGTGGATACGTGATCATCCGCGGCCGGCACCGCCCATCGCCGGTCGCGGCCGGCCGGGGGGAGTCTGAAGTTCCTGGCCGATAGTTGAGGAAAACGATGTATACACGCAACGAAAAAATTGTCCCGATCGCGATCGAAAACGAAATGAAGAACTCGTTCATGGACTATTCCATGAGCGTCATCGTGAGCCGCGCCCTGCCGGATGTGCGCGACGGTTTGAAGCCGGTGCACCGCCGCATTCTGTACACCATGCACGAGCTGGGCCTGGTGCACAACCGGGGGTTCCGGAAGTGCGCCGCGGTAGTCGGCGACACGATGGGGAAATACCATCCCCATGGCGACTCCGCCATCTACGATACCCTCGTGCGTCTCGCGCAACCCTGGAACATGCGTTACCCGCTGGTCCAGGGACAAGGCAACTTCGGTTCCGTCGACGGCGACAGCCCGGCGGCCATGCGGTACACCGAGGCGCGCATGGCGGCCATTACCGCCGAAATGCTGGGGGACATCGAGAAACAGACCGTCGACATGACGGCCAACTACGACGGACGCCTCCAGGAGCCGATGGTCCTGCCCTCGGCGATACCGAACCTGCTGGTGAACGGCTCCTACGGCATCGCGGTGGGCATGGCCACGAGCTGCCCGCCCCACAATCTCACCGAGGTATGCGACGCGGTGGTGCATCTCATCGACCATCCCGAGGCCACCACCAGAGACCTGCTCAAGTTCGTGAAAGGGCCGGATTTCCCCACCGGCGGCATCATCTGCGGCCGCGCGGGCATCGAAAACGCCTATCGCACCGGCCACGGCCAGGTGCGCGTCCGGGCCCGCGTCAGCGTCGAGACCAACGAGAAGACCGCGAAGGAAAGCCTCATCGTCACGGAGATTCCCTACCAGGTCAATAAGGCGCGTCTCATTGAGAACATCGCCGACCTCGTGCGCAGCAAGAAGGTCGAAGGCATCTCCGATCTGCGGGACGAGTCCGACAAGGACGGCATGCGCGTGGTGATTGAGATCCGGAAGGGCGACGAGCCGCAGGTGATTCTCAATCAGCTGTTCAAGTTCACCCAGCTCCAGGAGACCGCCAGCATCCATTTGTTGGCGCTGGTCAACAATTCCCCGCGCGTGCTTTCCCTGCGCGAGCTGGTGCATTACTACATCGAGCACCGCGCCGAAATCGTCGAGAGGCGCACGCGGTTTGACCTGACCGAGGCCGAAAAACGCGCCCACATTCTCGAAGGCCTTCTGAAGGCCATCGACCACATCGACGAGGTCATTGCGATCATCCGGGCTTCGGCCGACGCCGAAAGCGCGAGCCGGGCCCTGATTGAGCGGTTCGAGTTCAGCGAAGTCCAGGCAAACGCCATCCTCGCCATGCGCCTGCGCCGTCTCACGGGCCTCGAACGCGACGAGCTGGAGAAGGAATACGCCGATCTCCTCAAAGAGATTGAGCGTCTCAGAAACATCCTGTCGAGCGAGCGGACCATCAAGGCCGAAGTCCGCAAGGAAATCCTTCAGGTCAAAGAGAAGTACGGCGATGCGCGGCGCACCGAGATCCTCGACGAAGTCTCCGATTTCAGCGTAGAAGATCTCATCGCTGACGAGTCCATGGTTGTGACGGTTTCGAGCGCGGGCTACATCAAACGGCTTCCCGTGAGCACCTACCGGAAACAGCGGCGCGGCGGCAAAGGCATCACCGGCATGGAGACGAAAGAAGGGGATTTCGTCCGCGACCTGTTTATCGCCTCAACGCACCAGTACATGCTTTTCTTCAGCAACGCCGGCCGCGTCTATTGGCGGAAGGTGCACGAATTGCCAAAGGCCGGCCGCACCGCGCGCGGGCGCGCCATCGTGAATCTGCTCAACCTCTCCGGCGAAGAGAGGATTACGGCGTGCCTTCCCGTGCGCGACCTCAAGGAAGACGGTAAGAATGTCTTCATGGTCACCCGAAACGGCACGGTGAAGAAGACACTCCTGAAAGCATTCAGCAACCCGCGGTCGGCCGGCATCATCGCGATCGATATCGACGAAGGCGACCAGTTGATCGACGTCCAGATTACGACCGGCGAAGATAACATCCTGCTCGCCACCGCCCAGGGAAAGGCCATCCGCTTTCCCGAAAAAGACGTCCGCTCCATGGGGCGGAGTGCCCGCGGCGTCGTGGGCATCCGGCTCGAACAAGGCGACTCCGTCATCGGGATGTCGCTCGCGGCGGACGAGAGCACCGTGCTTACGGTCACCGAAAACGGTTACGGGAAACGCACCAAAGTCGGCGAATACCGACTGCAACACCGCGGGGGCCAGGGCATCATCAACATCAAGACCTCCGAACGAAACGGCCTGGTGGTCGGCATGTTGACCGTGGACGATGATGATGAGATCGTCCTCGTGAGCACCGACGGGATCGTGATGCGCTGTGAAGTCAAAGGCATCCGCACCATCGGGCGCAACACGCAAGGCGTTACGGTGATGAAGCCCAACGCCGGCGCCAAGGTAAGCGCGGTCGCCAAGGCCGTCGCCGACACCAAGGAAGAACGCATCACCGATGTGCCGGCCGGCGAAGAAGCTCCGGACGACGGCGTCGAGGAGACCGACAGCGAAGACTTCGAGTCCGGCGAGGAAGAGGAGTAAGCGCCGGCTCCCGGGAAGCGGGGGCGCGGCGGAACGCGGCTTCGAGGCGAAAACCCGTTGCGTGTACCGGATGTCCGGGCATGAGGGGAGGATGCGGCCATTTCGTACAGCGGTTTCAGTGAGCAACGCGGCCACCCCGGACTGGTCCCGGGCGAGGGGGCCGCGCAGGGCGGCGCCCCTTCACCCCGGGCACTGCCGGCGCGCCCGGTTCGCATCGCGGCGGCACTGCTGAACCCGGGGAGGCGGTATGCCTGATGACCCGGCCTCCGGGCCTTCTCACGACCCCGTGACGGCCGACGCCCCGGCGGCGCGCCCGCGGTCCCTGAAACGGCTGGCGATTCGCGGGTCCGTCTGGACCTTCGCCGGCTACGGCATCACCCAGGTCATTCGTCTCGGCGGCAACATCATTCTGACCAGCCTGCTGTTTCGCGAAGCCTTCGGCCTGATGGTGATGATCAACATCTACCTTCAGGGGCTCGCCATGCTGACCGATCTCGGCATCGCGCCCAGCATCGTGCAGAACCCCAGGGCTGAAGACCCGGAATTTCTGCGGACCGCCTGGACCCTTCAGCTGCTGCGCGGACTCGGCCTCTGGCTGGGCGCCCTCGCGTTCACGTATCCCGCCGCCTGGTATTTCAACCAGCCCGCGCTGCGCGTGTTTCTGCCCGTCGCGGGCCTGAACCTGCTGATCGTCAGTCTCGACTCCACAAACCTCCATCTGTTGCACCGCCACGTGAACGTGGCGCTGCAGACCCTGCTCTCGGTCATTACCCAGGTCGCGGGATTGATTGTCAGCGTGACCGGCGCATTGCTCTGGCGCGTGTACGCGGAGTTTCGCACGCTCAACACCATGCTTGAGGCGGCATCCTCCGGCGGCGACTGGCGCCACGTCCAGTTCGACGAATCGTTCTACTGGATGGGCGTCTGGGCGCTGGTCGGCGGCACCCTCGTGGGCATGGTGTTCCACACCCTGCTCACCTACCAGATTCCCGGCCCGCGCATGGGGTTCGCATGGCGAAAAGAGTACGCCCACCAGCTCATCCACTTCGGGAAATGGATCTTCGTGAGCTCACTCCTGACCTTCCTGGCCAACAACCTGGACCGCACGGTTCTCGCCCGCTTCCTCGATGTCGGCATGCTCGGGGTCTATGGCATTGCATACATGTTCGCCAGCTCGATCGTGGAATTGCTGCGGACCCTCTCCAACCGCGTCCTGTTCCCCGTGTACGCGGAGATGGCCCGCGAGCGCCCCGAGACGCTGCGCAAACGCTCGACGCATGTCCGGCTGCTGCTGATGGCCGTCACCCTGCCCGTGCTCTGGGGAATGGTCCTGGCCGGCCCGGAGTTTATCCGTTTCGTGTACCAGCCGGGGTATTGGGACGCGGGCTATCTGCTGCAATTGCTGGCGTGCGGCTCGATCCTGTCCGGCATGGCCGCCCCGGTCGAGGTGGTCTTCCTGGCCGTGGGCGACTCGTTCCGGCACTTTCTGACGATGCTCAGCCGTTCGGCGACGCTGCTGCTGGCCATGGCCATTGGCGGCTACCTGAACGGCAGCGCCGGCATCATCTGGGGCGTGGTCCTCGCGCCCGCGCTGCAGTATCCGTTCCTGTCCGCGCTGGGCCGGAAATACGGGGTGTGGGTGCCCTGGCTGGACGCGCTGGGCGTGGTGGTCTCGGCCCTCGTGCTCGCGGCCGGACTCTGGTGTAAACGCCTCATACTGGGGTAGACGCGCCGTGCGCGGCAGCGACGCCCCGTGGTTTTTGCGTGGATTGGAGACGGACCAATACAATGGAGCCGGGAAGACGGGTGCGCCGGCGGGCGTGCCGGTAGATAACGGCAAAGGGCGTTGCGATGCTGGTCATGCCTGAGGGCAACAGTCTGGTGCCTATCGTATTGCTGGGATGGATCCCGGTGATATTCATCCTCTTCGCCCTGCTGCCCGGCCGCCGGGCCGCGCTGATGGCCTTCCTGGGCGGGTGGATGTTCCTTCCCAACGCCGGGTTCCAGCTCCAGTACTTCCCCGAGTACAACAAGGCCACGGCCACCTGCGTCGGCATCTTCGCGGCCACGCTGGTCTTCGACACGAGCCGGTTCCGGAAGTTCCGCCTGTGCTGGATAGACCTGTTCCCGCTGGTGCTGGCCGTGGTGCCCTTCTTCTCGTCTCTCTCGAACGGGCTCGGGGCCTATGACGGCCTCTCCGCCATGACGAGCGCCTTCGCCGCCTGGGTGCTTCCCTACCTCGTGGGCCGGCTGTATTTCACCGATCTGCTGGGCATGCGGGAGCTGATCCTGGGGTTCTTCATCGCAGGGCTGGTTTATCTCCCGTTCTGCCTCTGGGAGATGCGCATGAGCCCCAACCTTCACCACCACATCTACGGGTTCAATCCCAGCGCCTTCATTCAAGCCTACCGGGGCGGCGGCTACCGGCCCGTGGTCTTCATGCGCCATGGGCTCATGACGGCCATGTTCATGGGCATGAGCACGCTCTGCGGCTGCGCCCTGTGGTTTTCCGGCGCGAAAAAGACCTTCCTGAATCTGCCCATCGCGTTGCCTGTCGGCGCCCTCGCCCTGACCACCCTGCTGAGCCGGTCCGCGGGCGCCCAGGCGCTGATGCTGGCCGGCATCGGCGCGCTGCTCTTCATGCGCTATGCCAGGAACCCCCTCCCCGTCGTCGCCGTCGCGTTGTTCGTCGTCGCCTATGTGGTCATCCGGGGCGGCGGCCTCTGGGACGGCCAGGGCTTGATCCGCCTGGCCGATGATGTATTCGGCGCGGAACGCGCGGGCTCGCTCGAAACGCGGGTCATCAACGAAAACGCCCTCTCCGCCAAGGCGCGGCAGCGAATGCTGCTCGGCTGGGGCGGCTGGGGACGCAACCGCGTAAAGGACGATCTAGGACGCGACGCGAGCATCACCGACGGGCTCTGGGTGATCATCTTCGGCACCAACGGAGCCATCGGCATCACCGCGTTTCTTGCCACCATGCTCCTGCCTGCCGTCGTGCTCACCAGCCGGGTGCCGCCCCGATTCTGGATGCATCCCTCCGCCGCGGCCGCCACCGTGGCCGCGCTGATCTGCTGCCTCTGGGTGGTGGACTGTATCCCGAATTCCATGTTCAACCCGATTTATATGGTCACCGCCGGCGGACTGGCGGGATTCCGGAAAGTCCGGGTGTTCCAGCGGCAGCCTGCCCGGAACCTGCAGCGGCCGGACGGCCTGGCCGCGGCAAACCGCCCGGCGTAGCGCGAAAGGATGGATCGATTGTCCCGTATCCGTGTGCTGGTCATGGCTGAGGCCGCCAATCCCGAGTGGGTCAGCGTACCGCTCGTGGGATGGTCGCTGGCCCAGGCGCTGCGCGCGCGTTTCGACGTCCATCTGGTCACCCAGATCAGAAATGCCTCCGCCATTCGCGCCGCCGGACTGGACGAGGGGCGCGATTTCACGGCCATCGATTCCGAGCGGGTGGCAGGCCCCCTCTACCGCGTTTCCACGTTCCTGCGCGGCGGCAGCGGCGGCGGGTTCACCACGGGGCTGGCGTTCCAGGCGCCTGCCTACTACTACTTCGAGCACCTGGTCTGGAAGCGGTTCCGCACGCGCATTCAGGACGGCGAGTTCGACGTTGTCCACCGCGTCACGCCGCTCACACCGACATTCCCGAGCGTGCTCGCGAAGCAATGTGCGCGCGCGGATGTGCCGTTCGTGTGGGGGCCCATCAACGGCGGGGTGCCCTGGCCCCGGCAGTTCGATGCCGTTCGCCGCAAGGAACGGGAATGGCTGTCCTACGTGCGCGGCGCCTATAAACTCCTTCCTGCCTACCGCGCGACGCGCGAATATGCCTCGGCCATCCTCACCGGCTCCCGTGACACCCTGGCACAGACGCCGGCAAGATACCACGCGAAATGCGTCTATCTTCCGGAAAACGGCATCTGGCCCGAACGCTTTTCGGCACATGCCGAAACGCCCGCCCGGACGCCGTTGCGCGTGGCTTTTGTGGGCCGGCTCGTGCCCTACAAGGGCGCGGACATGCTCATTGAAGCCGCCGCCCCGCTCGTCAAAGACGGTCAGCTCATTCTGGAAATCCTGGGCGACCGCCCCGAGATGCCGCGCTTGCGCGAGATGGTGACGCGCCTGGACGTCGCGGACGGCGTGCAGCTGCGCGGGTGGATCCCGCACGAACAATTGCAGGGCCATCTCACGCAGTGCCATATCTTCGGCTTCCCGAGCGTGCGTGAATTCGGCGGCGGCGTGGTTCTGGAAGCCATGGCGCTCGGACTGGTCCCCATCGTCGTGGACTACGCGGGCCCCGGAGAACTGGTGACGGCTGACACGGGGTACAAGGTGCCGATGGGCCGGCGCGAGGAGATCGTGCGGGGCTTTCGTGAGGGCCTGCAGGCCATCTGCGCGCAACCGGACCAGCTCCGCAACCGGGGCGAATGCGCCAGAAACCGGGTGATGACGCTGTTCACGTGGGAGCAGAAAGCCGCGCAGATCGGTGAGGTCTACGAGTGGGTGCTTGGCCACAGAGCCGCCAAGCCCGATTTCGGCATCAACTAGCCGGGCGTTCGCGGCGGAAAACAGGTTGGCGACATGACAACAGAGCATCTGAACCGCGCCCCGGCCGATGGCCGGCGCGACTTGCGCGTCCTCGTGGTCACCCCGTTCGAGGACACGGGCTGGACGTGGCTTTCGCACTACTTCGAACACGACGAGATCGTGTGGACCTTCCGCAACGGCGATCTGTTCGGCAGGAAGCCCTGGTGGTGGTGGTGGTTCGCGCTGCGCATGGCCCCCTGCGTGAAAGACTTCGACGTGGTCATCACGCATGCCCCGTATATGACGCTGTACCTGGCGGTCGCGATGCGCTGCCTCTTCGTGAACGTCCCTCATCTCGCGTTCTCGTTCAACCATGGCAACCGCCGTTTCTTTCGCGGGGTCTTGCTCTGGCTCCTCCACCGCGTGATCCCCCGCATCGATCTCTTTGTCGTCTATTCGCAGAAGGAGATGGACATCCTCGGGGACATCTACGCGATTCCGCGCGAAAAATTCTGTTTCCAGCACTGGGCCGTGCAGCCCCCCGAGACCTGCGGTGAGCTTCCCGAGGACGTCCGCGCCCGCCAGCCCTATGTCGCATGCATCGGAAGAAACAACCGCGATTTCGGCACGTTTCTCAAAGCGGTCGACGGATTGCCCGTCAATGCCGTCGTGGTATGCCCCGCCGGGATGGCCGCCTCGCTCGAATTTCCCCCCAATGTCCTCGTCTATTCGGACATTCCTCAGCCGCAGTGCCACGAAATCATGCGCGGCGCCCTGATCAATGTCATCCCCATACTGGATGCCTCGACGGGCGCCGGGCACATGACGATCGTGGCGGGCATGCACCTGGGCAAGGCGCAGATCGTCAGCCAGCTTCCTACCATCGACGACTACTTCTTCGACGGGGTGCATGGCATATCCGTGCCGCCCAATTCCGTCGAGCCGCTGCGAAACGCCATCCGTTTCCTGTGCCAGCATCCCGAACTCTGCACGCAATTCGGTGAGAATGCCCGGCAGTTTTCCGAAGAGTGGTTGCAGGAGCCGTCCGCGGTCAGAGGATTGAAGGAGATCCTCCTGGCGTTCCGCAACGGGGAAAAGCTGCCTCAAGAAACCCGCGGATGGACCGCCTATAAGCAGCGGTTGAAACAAAGCGCGCGGAACCTGGAACTTTGAGCCGTGTTTCGAGCCTGTTCCACGCGCCTATCCCGTTGTGGCCGGGTGCCATGCTCCCGGCGGAATATGTCAAATTGACCAATTTCGGACGGCAGGGAGGGGCCGGCGGCGGGCTGCGCGACGTTCCGCAACGGGCGCGACAGGGCGTTCCAGTGCGGAGATCGGGACTATCCGAGCGGCCCGGGAGTGCGGCGCCGCCGTTGGCATGCCCCTTGCGCCCTCCCCGGAGGGGTCCGGAGTGAAGGCCCGTCGCATAAATGGTATATTTGTGCCCATAGTCAGAGCACGCGTCCAATCCACGATGAGGATCGAAATACATGCCAAAGCTGCTGTCCGCCCTCACCATCCTGTTTTTGCTGGCCCTGGCCCTCGCGCCAGGCGCAAGCGCCCTCACAGCGGTGATTGAGATTAATGGGCCGGCGGATATGGACACCCGGCCGCCCTATGCGGCCGCGTTAACCTCCTATTACGCTCCTCTCGCAGTCTTCTTTGAGGGGTGGAAATCCGAACCGCGCACCGAGATCGTTTCGTATGTGTGGGATTTTGGGGACGGAAGCGCGCCGTTCTCCGGATTCAACGCGGCGCATGTGTATGAGGCGCCGGGGAATTACCGGGCCACGCTCACCGTGACGGATTCCAAGGGCTATTCCGCGACCTCCACTGTGGACATCGCGGTGCTCAAACGCGACGGCACAACATACTATGTGGATTCCCAACTGGGCAATGACGCCAATGCAGGAACAGGTCCCGGCACCGCGGCGTGGAAGACGGCCACACACGCGTTTGCCGGGATGGCCGTGACCCGCTACAAACCGGGCGATCAGATCCTCTTCAAACGCGGCCAGTCGTTCGATTTCGCGAGCGACTCGGTCGTAATTGCCCACTGGAAGGCCGGGTATGGTTACCTGTTTGGGGCCTACGGGACGGGCGCCAAGCCGGTCATCCGGGCCATAGGCGCCGGCGGCGGCAGCTTCTTTAACAACCAAGGGCTGGGCACGCGCTTCATCTCGTTCGCGGATTTAGAGTTCCAGTGCACCCCGGCGGGCGGGATTCCTATCCTTTTCTGGGTCGCTCCGGGAGGTGGCACCTCAATCACGTTTCTCCGTGTCGACATCAGGGACTTCAATCAAGGATGGCTTGTCAATTCCTCGCTGGGCCCGAATATCGCGTCGGGCTACTTCTTTGATCGGTGCACCTCCTACAATTCGCAGGTCACTCACATGTATTGCGTGGCGAGACGCGTCGCCATCCTCGGAGGTAACTTCGATTATTCGGGCAATCACATCGCCTATTGTGAGAACATCATGGAGGGGGTCA